>Ga0247727_10000558_pt1 | contig 90900 bp, 71 predicted proteins | sample WisWelCaveWW1625_FD_202498 | JGI IMG/M metagenome (GOLD analysis project Ga0247727, IMG submission 202498) | Biofilm microbial communities from Wishing Well Cave, Virginia, United States - WW16-25 | ecosystem: Environmental > Aquatic > Deep subsurface > Groundwater > Cave microbial mat | place... | reverse complement strand
CCGACACGCCGCACAACCACACTCGTGAACCACACCTTCCGTGACCATAATGCACCCCCCTTCCTTGGAGTGCCGGAAGATTACCAGAGTAGACCCAAATCACGGAACAGTTCTTGGACAGGTGCTATGAAGAAATCGTGCGCACGAAGCGCGACCCGGCACTGCTGGAATACATGGGCCGCGGCATGTTCCGCACCAGCGTGTTTCCGATCCCCGCCGGCGCGGAACGCAAGGTGACGCTGCGCTACACGCAACTCTGTCGGCGCGACCGCGAGGTGGTCGAGTTCGCGTATCCGTTCGCGACGCAGAAATTCACCGCCAAGCCGATTCAGCGGCTCGCACTCAATCTGCAAATCTCCAGCCGCGACGCGATCAAGTCGGTGTACAGCCCCAGCCACGACGCGACGATTCAAAAGTCCGGCGATCGCGACGTCACGGTGAAACTCGAACAGCGCGACGTGGTGCCGACCAGCGACTTCCGGCTGCTGTACACGCTCGCCGACGGCGCGATCGGCGCGACGGTGCTCAGCTACCGGCCGAGCGATTCGGAGGACGGCTACTTCCTGTTGCTCGCCAGCCCGCAGGTGAAACGGCCCGACGCGAAGCCGCAGCCGAAAACGGTCTTGTTTGTGCTCGACCGCTCCGGCTCGATGTCGGGCAAGAAGATTGAGCAGGCGAAAAAATCGCTCGTGTTCGTGCTCAACAACCTGCGCGACGACGACACGTTCAACATCATCGTCTACGACGATCGCGTGGAGTCGTTCAAGCCGGAACTGCAACGGTTCACGAAGGAGACGCGCGATGAGGCGTCCCGCTACGTCGAGAGTATTCACGCCGGCGGCAGCACGAACATCGACTCGGCGCTCAAGACCGCGATGGCCATGCTGCGCGACGACTCGCGGCCGAGCTACGTGCTCTTCCTGACGGACGGACTGCCCACGGCCGGCGAGCAGAAGGAGACGGCGATCGCTGAAAACTGCCGCGGCGCGAACAAGGTCCACGCCCGCGTGTTCGCCTTCGGCGTCGGCTTCGACGTGAACGCCCGGCTGCTCGACCGCCTCTCCGGCGGCAACGGCGGCACGAGCGAATACGTCCGACCGGACGAAGACATCGAGGCACACATGTCGCGATTCTACGCCAAGATCACCAGCCCGGTGCTGTCAAACATCCAGATTGAAATCGCCGGCAGCGACGTCAACCGCACGTACCCGCGCGACGTCCCCGACCTGTTCGAGGGCGGGCAACTCGTGTGGGTCGGCCGCTATCGCCAGCCCGGCAAGACGAAAGTCCGCCTCGCGGGCAAGATCGGCTCCGAGCAAACGTCGCTCGAATTCCCGGCGGACCCGCCAGCGAGGCGCGAGGAATCAACAACCTCGGCCAGGTCGTCGGCCGGGCCGACTTGAGTACCACTGCCGGGAGCTATCGCGCCTTTTTGTGGGACGGCGTGGCCGGGATGCAGAATCTGGGAACGTTCGGCGTGAACGCTGGCACGACCCTGAACGCCGGGTCGGAGGCCAATGCCATCAACGACCGCGGCCAGGTCGTCGGCACCGTGTACGGCCTGCTTGGTGGATTGCTCTTCAACACCATTATCCCCTTCCGCTGGGATCCGGCTAGCGGTGGTACTCTTCTGCCGCAGAGCGCCGCCAAGGCCACCGGCATCAACGACGCCGGCCAGATCGTCGGCAATTCGGGGTCCATTCAGGGTTCCCACATGAGCTTCATGCCGCGCTGGTACGTCGTCACGAATGCCTTCGTATGGCAGGCCGGCAGCTCGACCACTCTCGGTTTCTCAACCAACCAAACGACCTACCAAACGGACGGTGGGGGAGGATTCGACGTCTCGATCAACAAGCATGCTCAGGTTGTGGGTCTCAACCACCTCTGGCAGGACGGCGTCCGCACCGATCTCAACAGCTTGCCGGACCCGTCCCTGGGCTGGGTGATCTTCTCGACCAGCGACATCAATGACGCTGCCCAGATCGTGGGTCAGGGCACACACGAGGGTGTTTCAACCTCCTTCCTCCTGTCGCATGTGACGCCGTCGCTGCCGGCTTCCATTTCCGTCTGAAGCAAGACACTGTCCCTTGCAATGCTGCCCTCGGAGCATACGGCCTCAATCCCACCGTTGGGCTTCGCGCCCGCGCGGCAGGATATCGAGGTCGACGTCTCTGGCTACTCGGCGGACTGTGGCGTTGCCGTGCGAGTCAATGATGGCGTGCTCCATGTGGCGTGGACGATGGCCGAGAGCGAGTTCGGCCGCGTGGCGTTTGACCTGCGGCCCGGCCGGCCGCTGGTCCGAAGTCTGTGGATCGGGGGACCGCTACGTTGTCTTCTGGCCGCAACCAAATCGCGGCGCCCTTAGATTCAGGCTTGGGCATTACTTCAACCCCAGTTCGGTGTGACAACGTCAGACTGCATAACAAGAGTCTACGGTAGTCCGCCCCACAGCGGTTTGCGATCTCCCGGAAAAGTCATGCACACATCTGCGCTCGTCTCAAGGAGCCGCACAAGTTTGCGGTGGCGTGCGAAGACCTGAAGATGTCCCAAGCCGCCGCTCTCGATACGACTGAGATTCGTACCTCATCAACGTTGGTGGCTCGATTGGGGGACTCGCGGGGCGTTCCGCAACGCCGGGGTCTGCGGCCTGTCGGATCGTTCCATTGGTGTTTGCCAGACACCCGTCTTGGATTCCCAGTTCTCCGCGTGGTTCGTAAACTTGGCGGAAAACCAAAGGTGTAGTGAAAATGTCCCCGAGCAAAATGACACGGACGGAGAGGCTGGCGTTCCTTTCGCGGATGGGCGACTCACTTTCAGATCTATTCTTCCGTTCTGTGACACCAATTTGCATCTTGCCTGAAGGGGGAGCCCCGATCACGCGCGGCACCGGTACCTGCTTTCGAATTGCGAGTCGTTCCTTTCTCGTGACGGCTTCGCACGTGGCAGATCTGGCAAGAAAGGAAGGACTCCAACTTGCTGTGGCCGACGCCATCCAAGGCGCCCGCATGCTGCCGCTGCACGGAAGGCTATGCGTAGCTGAAGGGACCTGTGACGTCGCAGCTTGGGAGCTTCCAGGTGATCTCGTGCAACAGCTTCCGAACAGAAGATTCCTCAGCCTCGCCGACATTGATTTCAGCGAGAGAGTTCGGGAAGGGTGGTTTTACTTGCATGGCTACCCGGAATGCTGGTCGGTCGATCGCGACAACAAAAACGCGACCACAACGGGCACATGGTTCACCTACGGCGCTATGCTCTACGACGGACCGAGCTTCGACAAATACAATTCTCCGTATCACATCCTTCTGGGCGCTCCGAATGCCGAGCACATTTCCGCTGACGGGAGACCTGCCAAGCTCCCTCAGGACTTCAAAGGCCTGAGCGGCTGCAGCATCTGGCAAGCCTTCGTTCTCGGACATTCTTTACCTCACTGGACAGTCGAGGACGTGAAGATAACCGCCATCCAAACGGGCACGCACGAGAACGGTACAATCGTGAAAGGCACTCGTTGGATGGCGGTCGCCTACCTGCTGTGGCAGAACTACCGGGACTTGCGTGCCCCGCTTGCGATTCATCTTACAGACGGAATCATCGACGAGTGGTGACGGTCACCCCGGCACTCCTCAAGTGCCGTGCTGCACGACCTCCAAGCCCCGCACGACGGCCGCGGCAGTTTGAACGGATGGTCGAGTTAACAAACACAGACATCCATCCTGAGAGCCTGTTAAGATTCGCATGTTTCGCAGTCTGAGTTCAGGAATGCGTTCATGCCCCCAAGAGTTGGGGAAGCTCACCGTACACGAAGTTCTCGAATTTGTGCTCCTCTTTCCCAACCAGCCACGTGACACGTGGGGCCCTACCTTCAAAGATCGCCGAAAACGCCGCCTCATAGCGCGATCGCACTTCTCCTGGGTTCACGACGACAAGATGTGATGGCGCGCGGGTTCGCCAGCTCTCGCGCAGAACCTCGACGATGTGCAGATCAGTTTCCGGGAAGCTGTAGCCGACAAAAAACACTGTATCTGCCGTCCCAAGCGTGGCGCGAGTCTGCATCCAGCCGATCCCAACAGCTTCTGCTCCGCTTTGTCCCCAGGCGGGACCAGTAGGAAGTTGAGTGGCTCTGCGGACGGGTGGTGACCTGGATCTGCGGGCATTCCGCCGGTGGCAATATTTCCTGGTCCCACGTCCCAGTGTACGGAGACCATTCTGCAGGCCGAATCCACACAGATAAACCAGTTCGCCGATCCGTGTGGCTTCAGGACGGTCACGGGCGGTCCTGCGGGGCGAGAGTGGATCGGGACGGAGTGTTGCAAGTAATACTCCGGGCAATATCCAAGCCGCATAACCGATTGATCGATGAGAAGGTCGTAGTTCAGCGATACGAACGCGACCCGCGCAAGACCAACGGATTTGAGGACCATCCTGAGAAAATCATCGTACACCGCTTGTGGAGTCTTCGCGGACTGGCCGACGCGCCGCTCACGGCCTTCGGATTCCGCGATGTCGATTGTCCGGACGAGCACGTAGCGAAGATCGTTCCACACGGCAGTTCCGCGTTCGGGTTCGTCGGTACGGTACTTGTCGACATGGACAAAGAACCGTTCCAAATGATGATCGCCTTTGAAGGTGTCGAGCCAATAGCGGTACACATTCTGGAACCGCTCGAATTCCCCCGCGTGGGCACCGATTCGTTGCGTGTGGAGATACTTGCCAAGAGAGCGCGAGAAAATCGTCCATGAGCGGCACGCCGGCGGGCTTCGATGTGCCAGCACCCATCAGAAACACGCACCGACGTGAAACCACTGGCGTCATGGATCGTCTCTGGAACTTCTTGACAAGTTCTTATTCTCTTTTCAATTCTGCTGCGAGCAACTGTAGCGCCTCGTCGATCGACTGGCGAGTGCGCGCCGCTTGCTCCCTTGCAGCATCCCTCAGGAGTTTCCTCAAATCGGCATACCTGCCCTCTCCTCTAAAGACGCTCAGTTCAAAGCGAGCGCGGTAGTCCTGCAGGCGATTAAGATGCGTGAGTCCGGTTCGTATGCTGTCGATTGCCGCGTTCAGCTTGAGATTCGGTATCAACTCGTACTTGAGCGACGCCGTCGAGTCCAGAAGGCCGCGTCAAAGCCAGTCGCAAAATCGTCGGGGTTCGAAGATTCTCTAACGATTGACGATTCAATCAGAGCCCGGTTGATTTCAAGAGTGGTTTGAAGAACCGACAAAAGTTGCTTTCGCTGTTCCCTACGAACACCTTGTCGGGCTCGGTAGTCCTGCGACTCTCTCCGCCTTGCAAGTATTCGGTCGATCCAAAGTGCCACGGGGATACCCGCTGCAACGCCCAGTAACGTCGCGGATGCGTTGACAACCAAATCACGCCAGAATCCCAATGTAAGCAAACCGTTTTCGGGGGTTGGGATCATTCTGGTGGCCTTCCTCGCTCCTGTCCCCAAAGGCGTTTTAACGTGGCAACTTCCACGATGGTTAATGCGCCTGAGTCGCTGACACGCCGTCCGGCCAGCAACTGCACGTGGGATGCAAGATCTCCTAACGGGCGATCAGTACTGGAAACATCCCAAATGCGAACCATCCCTGAGTCGTCACCAGTCACGAGCCGGGACCCGTCTGGACTAAACGCGCAACAACTCACCGGCGCACCGTGTTTCAACTTTGGTGTTATGGGTTCCGCGGTACGTGCGTCCCATACACGAGCCGAATGATCGCTGCTCGTGGTCGCCACGAAGCGACCGTTGGGACTCCAGCATACATGCTTGACCCAGCCGTTGTGAGTGAGCGGTTTCGTGATCTCTAACCCAGACCTCGTGCTCCAAAGCCTCGCCGTCCCGTCCTGGCTAGCCGTTGCAACGGCGTGACCATCTGGACTGAATGACGCAAACGTGATCTCGCGACGATGTGTCAGAACCGGGCACATCATGTTTCCTGTCTCAGAGTTCCAGACGCGGACAGTGTTGTTGCTCACGGTAAAGACATCCATACCGTTAGGACTGAAGCAAGCTAGAGTGACCTCCTCGCTGTGATTGAAGAGAGGACCTGTCGCCACTGGCAGTAACAATGCGGGTACCTGTTGCGTCGAACGAGGCGGCGTAAATAATGTCTTCATGTCGCACCTCAACCTTGTTCGGTTCAGAGTCCCTTAAATCCCAAACGCAGGCACGCTCACTGGCTCCTGCCGCGACGCACCGCCGACCATCGTGACTGAAGCTCACGCACGTCACCTGCTCTCGGATACTATGTTCGTTCGTCGGCATTTTTCTTTGAATGTCCCAAAGTCGGATTGTCCCATCTTCGCCCGCAGTAACGACCGACCGACCGTCTGGTGCGAATAGGGTGGTATGCACTTCGTCGCTATGCCTCAGCGGTGGCGTGAGCGGTTCGCCGGACTCGATGTCCCAAACGCGTGCCGTCATATCCATGCTGCCGGTTATCAGCCGCTTTCCGTCGCTGCTGAATGCCAGGCTGTACACCCAATCGTCGTGCCGCAGTGGTGGCGTAACCGCGGTGCCGGTCGTTGCATCCCAAAGACACACTTCACCCTCCCATCCCTCATCACCGACTCCTCCACTCACCGCAACAATCAATCGATCGTCTGGGCCGAACTTGACATCGGTCAAGTCAAAGCGATGGTGCATTGGTTCACCAACTTGAAGACCCGACTCGCTGTTCCAAAGTCGAGCAATCTTGTCCTCCCCCGTGACTAACCGAGAACCATCAAAACTCAAAGCAAGGCACTGCGGTAGATCCTCTAACTGAATTGTCGCGCCCTGTTGCGTACCGGTCCCGGCGTCCCAGATCTGCACCTGCACTGAACGACTGCCAGATTCGTCAACCTCGGTTGCTGTCATTACTGACTGTCCGTTGTGAGCGAACCAAGCTCCTTTTACAAATCCGGAATGGCGGAGTCGCACAGAATGGGATTCTACTGTTGCGATCGATCGTACGGATGCGATCGCCCCATCGATGAGTAGCATTCGCCGTCCGTCAGGACTTACGACCGCCTTGTCTTCCGTGAAGAATACCTGAGTTAGACGAGGACAGTGTCGCAAAACGGTCGAGAGCCGCGTGTTATGAGGTGTGGGATTCGCTCCGTCATGTTTCAGTGCTTCGACAAACCACACGAGTGACCCGGTCAAGTCACCATCTTCCATCAAGTCAACACCGTTCGAGACGTACTGCTGCACAAGTCTAATCCTGCTTTCGTCCGCTTTCCGTTCGGCTCGTAGCCATTGCCAAGTCACTCCGGTAATGCCAACTACTACCGCGAACAAAATCACAGCAGTCATGCTGGCAATCGCGGGGTTGCGTCGGCACCACGATCGAAGCCGCTCAGCCATGGAAACTGGACGCGCGCGAATTGGCTCGCGGTTCATCCATCGGTGAAGGTCATTCGCCAACTCTTTGGCGGTGAACTGTTCCAACACCGTTTGTGGCGGACAGGAATTCATGGCACGGACGCCGTGAGTTGACCTGCTCTGCTTGTTATTCCGATTTCAACGAGCCGAACAGAGCTACATCTTCGGCGAGCATCAAGACCTCTTCGCGAAGCCGTTTCAGCACGCGGCTCTTTGCTTGGTACACCTGAGCTTCCGGCATAGACACTTCTCGGGCAACTTCTGCGGGAGACCGATCTTTCAGCCACACCAATTCGAACGCGCGCCAGGTTTGCGGCTCGAAGTGGGGCCGCACTGCGTCGAGCGCGGCCCGGAAAATCTGGGCGTTGAACTCCTCGGTAAAAACAGAGTCCTCCCGCCGAGACTCTGCGTTAGCCATGGGCGGCAGTTCGTCCGTTCCACCCTCGCCGCGGCCGTAACGCGTCGCACGCTCACTCTGGCGGATGATCTCGTGCTGCGTCACTGTGAACAGCCACCCGCGGAATCGGCCCCGCTCCGGTTGGTATTCGAACCCCTGAATGCTGCGAGTGACCTTCAACAGCACCTCCTGCGTCACATTGGCCGCGTCGGCGTCCTGCAGCCCTTGTCGGCGACAGTACCTATGAATCATCGGACCGTACACGTCAACGAATCGCGTCCAGGCTTCGTTGTCCCTCGCATCCCGGATGCGTAACAGCAAACTCGGTCGTGTGTGTGATCCAGACGGAGCCTTTTCCATAGACCAGTACCCGCGAAGTTCCGCGAGCTGGCTTTCATTGTTCCAGAAAGTTGACTGCCGGCTACGGAATTCTAGCGGCATGGCAACCTGTAAGTCGAGCGGCACTGAGCGGATAGGCAGGACTCGCTGGGCCTCGACGAGAATTCTTCGACTCGCATGAGCCAGAATCGGTGACGGGTCGGCTATCACTTGATGAGCGCCGAAAAGCACGGCACTCGCGAACGGCAGATGCAACCAGCACGGGCTCGTTTGAAGCAAAGGAGAACCTTAAATGACCAAGACCGCACTCGTATCAGCCGCATGCCTGACTTTATTCCTGAGCGCCGCCTACGGCCAGCAGCGCCGGAATCCCGCTCAAAATGAACAGCAAGCCATCGATCAGTTGGCCGCGAACGCCCAGCAGCTCTCGCCGCAGGGCCAGCTCGCGCTGGTCAGCAAGATCGTCGGGAACATGCAGTTTTTTGTGGCCAACAAGGGCAAGGCACACAAGCCGACATGCCAGCATGCCAACCTCAACGCGGGGACCAAGGCATACCCCAGCCCTCAGGCTGTCATTCAGGCCAGATTGGAATTCTGCGGAACCTGTGCCAAAGAGTTCGAAGCACAACGGGAAGCTGCCGCGGCCAGACGGTGATTGGTGAGGGGCGCACGAATCAATGTAAACATTAACGGTCCGGTAACAGAAGCCGGTCGAACAAACCAAACAAAGGAGTAGGTTGTGAGCAAGCAAAGAACCGTCCGTCGCCAAGCACCGTCTCTCAGTCTGTTTTTCGATCGTCTCGAACCACGCGAAGTTCCATCCGTGATCATCTCCGAAATCATGTACAACCCTGCCTCGACGGAGGGGCCGCCGCCCAATCGCGTGGAATGGGTCGAGCTGTACAACAACGGCGCAGCCGCCGAGACGCTCGCGGGTGTGTACTTGACCGACATTACAGAGGGCAGCAGAACGGGTCGGTCCGGCAGCTTCACGGTCACCATCCCGGCCAAAAGTGCGGCCGTGCTGTTTCCGGACAGTATCACACTGGCAGACTTTCGCAGTGCCTGGGGAGCGATCGGCGGCGGTGTGCCCGTCGGCAAGTGGGGTCGAAACTGCCCGGCACTTGACCTGTGCTTGCGAAACTCGACCGGCACGACTGATGGCGAACATCTTCAACTACACCGGAGTGACGGAACGATCTTGGACGAGGTGAATTACCGGACGACCGCTCCGTGGCCGCAGCTCACGACGCAGGGCGGCCCGAGCATTTACCTCAAGGGGAACGCCTTAAACGCGATCGCCAACGACAACCCGGCCAACTGGGCGGCCTCAACGCCCGGAGCGGCCGGAGCGAGAAGTAACGCCATCACTGCCGTTTTCAATCGCACCGATACCGGGTCGCCCGCGAGCGCCGGTACAAGTGCGGTTCTGAGCATGACTTCTTCCCGTGCGGCTGACTCCGCATTACTGCGAGTGCGACCGCAAGGCGCGATTTCGGTGCTGGCGAAACCAATGTCTCGAAGCCGTCTCTCAAGATATCACGCGGTTTCGTGAACCTGGGCTGTTTGCAGGCACGACCGCACGTGCTGGCGTTGCCGAGCCGCTAGCGGTATAACGCACGCGGTGCGTCCGGTTTCGTCGGGAGGCCAGACATGCTCGCGCCGCTGATCTTCGCGACTATTGGCTTTTCATTCGGTCTTTGGAGCCCGCCCAGCCCCACTGCCGGGATACGCAACACAATCGACGTCGACCTTTCGGGTTACTCGGCAAATTGCGGCATCTCTGTGAGAGTTGGTGAGGGCGGCCTCGACGTCGCGTGGACGATGGCCGAGAGCGAGTTTGGCCGTGTAGCGTTTGACCTGCGGCCCGGCCGGCCGCTCATCCGAAGTCTGCGGATCGCGAGCAAGCCGGCCGAGACGGGTGAGACGATCATCGAGAGCGTAGAGCCGGTGACGTTCGTTACGGTGGGGACTCGCCAAGCGCCGCCGGGCCGGCCGCCCGACATGAGCGTCTGGAACGTGTTTTTCGATACGCCCGCCAAGCGGCCGTTTCAAACCTACGCATCCAAGCTGGAACTGCGCCGCGCGCGGGTGACTAGCGAGGGACATCGCGCGTCGGTCACGTTCGGCGATCTGACGATCGGGCCATTTGCAGGTGAGCTGAGATTTACGTTCTACGCCGGCAGCCGGCTGGTCCACGTCGAAGCTGTTGTCGCCACGCAGGAAAATGACCGCGCGATCATCTACGACGCCGGCCTCGTCGGCGAACGGCCCGGCTGGCGGCAGATCTCGTGGATGGACACGGAGGGTAAGCTCCAGCATGCCAAGGTGGATCCTGAATCCGCGGATCGGCCGCTCGCGGTGCGCCACCGTGCTATCATCGCGGAAGGTCCCGGCGGCTCACTCGCTTGCTTCCCACCGCCGCATCAGTTTCAGTTTCCGCGCGACGTGACCACGAATCTCAAGTTCGTCTGGATGGGCCGCCGGCATCACGGGTCAACGTTGCCGTTCGGATTCGGCGTGCGACAGAATCCCGATGGCGGGAGCAACTGGGCGCCGTGGTTCAATGCCCCGCCCGGCACGAAGCAACGGCTCGGCGTGTTCTACCTGCTGATCCGCGGCGATGCGAAGGACGCACTCAGCGAAACGCTGCGCTACACGCGCGGGGACCGGTTCACGCCGCTGCCCGGCCACATCACATTCACCAGCCACTGGCACATGGCGATTGCGGTTGCGGCGATGCAAGAACGGGCTGCTGGCAAGTCGGAGTTGCCGATCCCCGATTTCGTCCGCATGTTCAAGGACATGGGTGTCCAGGCCGTGCACCTCGGCGAGTTCCACGGCGACGGACATCCGAACGATCCCGGCCCGCTACGGCTGCCGGAAATGGAATCGATGTTCGCGGAGTGCAAGCGGCTATCGGACGACGAGCTACTTCTCATCCCTGGCGAAGAAGCGAACAAGTATCTCGGCCTCAATGAGCCCGGCAAGCATCCTGGCCATTGGATGAGCCTGTTCCCGAAGCCCGTTTACTGGACGATGCAGCGCGAGCCGAGTCAGCCGTTCGCCGAGCCGCATCCGCGCTACGGCACGCTGTACCGCGTCGGCAGCCGCGAGGACATGGCGGAACTGATCCGGCGCGAGCGAGGACTGGCGTGGGTCGCGCACCCGCGGATCAAGGCGTCGAGCTGGACGCCCGACATCTTTCGCCGCGAAGATTTTTATCTCGCCGACTTCTGGCTCGGCGCCGCGTGGAAGGCGATGCCGGCCGACCTGTCGCGCGAACGGCTCGGCGAACGGTGCCTCGACCTCTTGAGCGACATGGCCAACTGGGGCCAGAAAAAGTACATGCCCGGCGAGGTGGACGTGTTCAAGATCGACCACACACACAAGCTGTTCGGCCACATGAACATCAACTACCTCCGACTCGACCGTCTGCCGAGGTACGACGAAGGCTGGCAACCGATCCTCGACACCCTCCGCGCCGGCCACTTCTTTGTAAGTACCGGCGAGGTTCTGATCCGCGAGTTCAGCGTCAACGGCAAACAGAGCGGCGAGACGTTGACCATTCGACCGAACGACCAACCCGAACTGCACGTGACACTCGACTGGACCTTTCCGCTCCGATTTGCGGAAGTGATCTCGGGCGATGGCAAACAGGTTTATCGCGAGCGCATCGACCTCCCCGACACCGATTCGTTCGGCACGCGGACGCTGACCCTCCGGCCAAACTTACACGGCCGTAAGTGGGTCCGGTTCGAAGTCTGGGACATCGCCGCCAACGGCGCCTTCACGCAGCCTGTCTGGTTGGACGCCGACAAGTAGTTCACAGCGGTTTCGATCGCATTGCGTGCGCAGTTTTTCGCGAGCATGACTGAGATTGGGCGGGACAATTTGATGCGCAACTCTAGCATTTCGACTCATTCATAGATTAGTTTGGTCTCTTCGAAGTTGGTCGGAGCTAATCGAGGATTCTATCGCAGGAGCGTTCCATGACCTTGCAGAGTTTGGCAGTTTCAATTCTGGCATCGTTGTCGATTTCGTTGCCCCCTGAACCAGCAATGCAGTCGGCCGGAAAGACGACCAAACCGGCAGCTCCGGCCACCGCGGCCCCGCAGGTCTCGATGATTCAAGGGGAGCGCGTCAAGCCGGAAGAGGCGATGACCTTCACGCGGTCGGTGTTGTTGAAAGAAGGCCAGGCGTATGCGCTGATGAATGAAATCCCTGAGAACATCAGCTCGGTTCACTTCAGCATCACGAACTACCGCGCCGGCTATTCCCTACCCGCGACGAAGGAAGGCGAGCGTTTTGTTTTTAGCGGCCCGACGAAGGCGTGGCGGGCGGAATCGACCGCCGATCAGAGCATCTGGCCTCCGGTCACGCATCTGGCCGTGCGCCGCGAGGCCATGCGGCGAGCCAAACTGCTGCATCCGATTGCCCTGGCAGAACCAGTCGACGAGATGAACAACTTGCGAGTCTATTACCTGCCGAACATCAGCGGCTTCGATGGGAAGCAATACATCGAGGAGCCGATGGCCATCGCATTTTTCATGCATCCTGCGACCGGTCGGCGCATGACCGTGCTCATTCGCGGTGGCAGGACTTACGGTACGGTGGACCGGCCGCTCGCGTCCACTTCCGGCATCTACGTCCACAACACGACCCGGCAATCGGCTGGACCTTTAGGGTTGGCCCAGGCCCACATCCCCAACATCTTCTATTCCAAGACTCTGGAACTTGACATGCTGCCGTTTGCCCAAGGGGATCCTTTCGACAAACTCATGAGTGCCGTTTTGGACGCGCACCAGAAGGGTCCGCTTTCAACGGAAACTTTTCGGGCCCTGTATCAGGAAATGACCAGATACACGAGCGCGCCGGTTCAGTAGTCCACGGTGATAATGATGGCTGAGGCGAGAGCGGCCGAAGTCCTAACTCAATCAACCGAGATACGGCCGCAGGAACTTGGCCCCCTTCTCAATCGCCTTGCGATCGTCTTCCTGCCCTTCGTAGACCAGCGAAATCCAGCCGTTGTAGTGGACAGACCGAATCGTGTTGAAGATGCGGTCGTAATCGAGCGACGTCTCGCGGCCCGTTTCGACCTGATACAGCTTGCAGCGGATGTGTGTGGCGAGCGGAGCCGTCAGCTCGATCGACTTGTAAAAATCGGCCTTCTCCAGTTCCGGCGGCACTTTACCGGAAGCGCCGGGCGAACCGGCGAATTGGCCCGTGTCGAGCACGTGCGAAAAATTTGGATGGTTCACTTCTTTCACGTAACGCAATACATCCTCGCCCGTGCGGCACAGCGCTCCGTGGTTGTGGTTTTGCAGTGCCGCAACGACGCCGAGCGACTCGCCGAACTCGGACATGGCACGCAAGCAATCGACCGACCGCTGAAACGCCGCCGGGCGATCGGCTTCATTCGCCGGCGATCCGACAAAGAGCCGGGCCACCGGCGCGCCGAAGAATTGAGCGACCCGAAGCCACTTCCTGCACTTTTCAAGCTCTGCCTCTTGCCTTTCTTGCGGCACACCAAAAATCGTGCTGATCGAGAAACATGCCATGGCAAGGCCCCGGTCGAGGCACGCTCGTTTCACTTTGCGCAGATACGGCTCGTCGGTGCTCGTCAGCGCGTCGTGGTGCAGATCGATGCCGTCAAGGTCGAGGCGCCGGCATTCTTCGATGAACGACCAGATGTCCATCTTGCCAGCCTGAAACGTGCGACGGTAACTGAGCGTGAGACAGCAGAGTTTCATCATGGCTTGCTCCTTTGGAGTACGGTCCCGAGTCGGTAGGCGGGCATCCCTGTGCATCGGTGGGTCTATGGACAGTCAAGGATGTCTGAGCCGCAGCGATAATAACCTCAGGAACGCCCAATGAAAAGCGTGCCGGCCGGCTCTGCTAGGCTCGCTAAACTCGTCGCGGAATTGGTGTGGAAGGACGTTGATGAAATGGATTGGCAGCCGTTTCTGTAATGACGCGCCGGTCCGCTCTCACGACGGTGCCAGGCGTTTCGCATCTACCCGTCCGTGCGGCGCAGGTGCCGGCCGGAACGCAGGAGGTCGGAGATGTGTAGATCGAGATCGGTTCCTAATACCGGGTCGCCCATCGTGCCGGTGCCGACGACGGGCGCCTGACGAGGTTCTTCGAAGAGGCGATTGTCTCCGAGCCAGTCGTCGAGATAGTCGCTTCCGAGTTCGCCGGCCAGCCGGTCATTGCCCAAGCCGCCCCGGAGAATGTCCGCGTCGTCGCCGCCGCGCAGGTAGTCGTTGCCGTCGCCGCCATCGATCAGGTCCTGACCGAAGCCGCCCAACAGTTGATCGTTCCCCGCGTCGCCGGCCAGTCCGTCGTTGCCCAGGCCGCCGTCGAGGTTATCGTTGCCGCCGCCACCGAAGAGCATGTCGTCACCGCCGTTGCCGCGAATGACGTCCTGCCCTTCGCCGCCGAGGAGCAAGTTGGCCAGTGCGTCGCCGAGCAGCGAGTCCTTGAATCGCGAGCCGATCACGTTCTCGAGTGCGGCCAGGACGTCCTTGCCGTCGCCGCCCGAGGTCGAGCGCTTGGCGAGATTCACCTTGACGCCGCGCGGGGCCGCGCTGAAGTCGGCCGTATCGCTACCGTCACCGCCGTCGAGTTGATCATTACCCAACCCGCCGACCAGCGTATCGTCGCCGGGGCCGCCGACGAGCGTGTCGTTGCCCACGCCACCGATCAGCAGTTCCGGTTCACCGCTTCCAGTGATGCGGTCATTCCCGGCTCCACCGTCGACCGTGATCTGTCCGGCGGCAGCACCGAAGCCGGGTCCGAGTTTGATTGTGTCATTCCCATCCAACCCGCGCACCTCGATGGCCAGCACAAGTGATCCGGCGGCTTCCGACAGGTTTGCCTCGAATTCCGGTGACGCCGGATCGCTCGAATGCACCGCGCCATTGACCGTGACCTCGACAAAGTCAGTGGCCGTCGCGGCGATGATAATCGTGTCGTCACTCGGACCCGCCGCGTCGCCCAAAACCCTGAGAGTCCCCGTCACAAGGTCATAGCTGACGTTTGATGGTGAGGGTGCAGCACGGATCACGCCACAGTTTGCTGAGAGCTTCGCTACGGCGATCGTGCGATTCGAGCCTGGACCGCCGCTGATCGTGTCGACGGCCGCGTCGCCGACCAGTACATCGTCGCCACCCCCACCATCCAGGGCGTCACGGCCGCGACCGCCGTCAAGCCAGTCATTGCCGTCCCCGCCGACGATCGAATCGTCGTCACAACCCGTGCCCGCTCGACGATCGGCCAGGCCACCGCCCCGGCCCATAAGCACTCGGTCGCCGCCGCCGCCGTCGAGCGTATCGTCTCCGCCGCCGCCCTCGAGCCGGTTCGGTCCGCCGCTCCCGATGATGTCGTCCGCAAAGCGGCTTCCGCGCGCGTTCTCAATACTACCCGCGAGCGCGACGGTGTTTCGGTTTGCATCCACAAACTGGCGCCGGCCAGCCTGCACGCCCAGGTCGAGCGCGACACCGCGCAACGCCCTCGAAAAGTCGATCGTGTCGGTCCCGCCGCTATCTCGAATCAGGTCGTCGCTCCCCGGCGACATCCCATACGTGTCGCTCCCTGTACCGCCGTCGAGTGTGTCGTTGCCCATCCCGTCCACGAGCGTATCGTCGCCAGCATTTCCAAGGATGGAGTCGTCTCCGTCGCCGCCGTCGAGCGAATCGGGGCCTGCGCCACCAATCAGCGTGTCGTTGCCATCACCGCCCAAGAGCGTGGTCGGCACATCCACCGAGGCGGCGACCTCTATGAAATCGTCTCCCCCTGGTTCGTCGTCGTAGTTTTGTGCGACAAAGCAACTAACCTGATTGCGTGGGAAATCGTTATCTAGCCCATTCACGGTCACGCGGGCCGTGGTCGCGTCGATGAAATCAAACAACACGGTGTTGCCTTGTGGTCCGCTGCCGGTGACGTACAGGTAAACGGACACACAACCCTCGCTGGGCGTCGCGATAATCTCATTGTTGCCGAGACCGCCGTCGAGCGTGTCGCTCATGGGGTCGCCCCAGAGCCTATCGTTGCCTTCGCCGCCGTCGAGCGAATCGTTGTGTCCGTCGTCCAGCGCGGGGCCACACACCTCGAAGTGCAGATCATCGTCGCCGGTGCAGTAGCCCCCGTCGCCGCCACCGAGATGATCGTCTCCCGCGCCGCCAATCAGTGTATCGTTGCCGTTGTCACCACCCAGATAGTCACGGTTCGCGCCCCCGACGAGCCGATCGTTGCCGGCGTCACCGGACAGATTCAATTGAATGGTCACATCAGCGTCCGCAACGATCTGGTCGTTCCCTGCGCCACCGGATATCCCAATGTACCCAACAGTCGTCCTGTCAAAGTCAAACGCCGTCCCATTAATGGTGAGACGAAGCGTCTGGGCATCAAAGTTTTGGATGCTAACCACATCGTTGTCAGCGTTCATGAATAGGTGCAGAGCGCCGATCTCATCCACAAATGGACCGTTAGTGATTGCCAGAAGGCATCGACTCTCGAGCGCTTGGACACACAAGTCCGGCCGATGAGAACACCAGCGAGGGCGATTTACCCTTCTCGAATCTCTGATTGACATGGAACACACTCCCTATCCGAATGAAACGCAGTGCGTCCGCTCAACAGGCGGTCCGCAGGTCAAACTCGATCTTTACTGGGGCCAGGTCTTGGCTGTCGAGGCCGCCAACCAAAGTGTCCGTGTTTTTGCCACCGTCGAACGAATCGATTGCCGCGTCACAGCTCCCCGCCTCCAGCCTATCATCCCCTTTGTCGCCGCGCAGCGTGTCCGCGCCGCTATCTGCAAACAGGGTATCGTTTCCCTTACCCCCCAACACGCAGTCATTCCCAGAACCGCCCACCAGCATATCGTTCCCACCGCCCGCGGAAAGCGTGTCGCCACCGAGGCCTCCATCCAGGTGATTTATCTGAGTGCCCTTTGAATCGGCTGTGAAGTTGTCGCTTCCGGTCCCGCCAAGCACCGTTTCCAGCGAGGCTTTCGTCGTTCCATCAATGGTTCGAACCGGACTCGTACCTTGCGTGGCCAGATGTGAACTACCACTGGTATTCTTCAAGTTTACAGTGGCGGCCACACTGGACATTCTAAAGTCCATCGTGTCGTTTCCACTACCGGCAAGAGTGACCTCGTTGATTGTATCAGTCTCGGCGGTAGTCGGATCGGCAAACATGTACGAGTCGTCTCCGTTGCCGCCAACCAGGGAGTCACTGCCCGCGCCGCCCGTGATCGAGTCATTGCCCGCACCACCACTGAGGGTGTCCGCAGCCGCGCCGCCCGTCAGGCTGTTGGCGGCCGCATTACCAGTCAAAGTGTTGGTCGCCGTCGCGCCACCGATTACGTTCTCGAAGTTCGCGGTGCCGTTTCCTCCCGCGCCGTCTTGCAGGTTGATCCCCAGCGTGAACCCGCCGGTTGTGGCGCGGGTCGCATTCTGCGTGTTCAGATCGAATGTCACCGCCGCGGTCACCGCCGACAGGTCCACCACGTCCGTTTCCGCGCCCGCAGACTCGTTCACCACATCCACCGTGTTTGCCGCCGTATCGACGAACACGTACATATCGTTGCCCGCACCGCCAGTCGCCGTGTCGCTGCTCGCACCGCCACGGATCGTGTCCGCCGCCGCGCCGCCGGTCAGGCTGTTGCCGGCCGCATTGCCGGTCAGGGAATTCGCCGCCGTGCTGCTCCCGACGATGTTCTCGAAGTTCGCGGTGCCGTTGCCTCCCGCGCCATCTTGCAGGTTTATGCCCAGCGTGAACCCGCCGGTCGTGGCCCGCGTCGCGTTCTGCGTGTTCAGGTCGAACGTCACTGCCGCGGTCACCGCCGACAGGTCCAGCACGTCGTCGCCGGTGCGGCAGAGTGCGCCGTGGTTGTGGTTCTGAAGTGCCGCGACAACGCCGAGCGATTCCGCGTATTCGGACATGGCCCGCAGGCATTCGACCGATCGCTGAAACGCCGGCTCGCGGTCGGCTTCGTCTGCAGGCGCGCCGGCGAACAGCCGAGCGACCGGAGCGCCGAAATACTGTGCGACGCGAAGCCATTTCTTGTACTTTTCGAGAGCATCCGCTTGCCGGTCCTTTGCCACGCCAAAGCTCGTACTGATCGAAAAGCACGAAATCGAAAGACCGCGGTCGAGGCAGGCCCGTTTTACTTTCCGCAGGTATGGCTCATCGGTGCTCACGAGCGCGTCGTGGTGCAGGTCCACGCCGTCGAGGTCGAGCCGCCGGCATTCTTCGATGAACGACCAGATGTCCATCTTGCCCGCTTGAAACGTGCGGCGGTAACTGAGTGTGAGGCAGCAGAGTTTCATCATGGCATGGCTCCTGTGGAGTGCGGCGACTTGTCGCCGCTTTGGTTTTCCCAGTGGCGCTGAGTGTTACAATGCTTGCTGTGTTCCATCGACCTTGTTCCGGAAAGAGCAAGCGGCGACAAGTCGCCGAACTCCAAAGTTGTAGTCCCGGCTCGGGGGGCAAGCATTCTGTGCGTCGGTGGGGACACGGACGGCAAGCGTGACCGAACTGCGGCGATACTAACCTGCGGAACGCACAATTGACAGTGCGCCGGCCGGATCGGCATGGCTCGCTGAGCTCGTCGAGTCGCGTTCGGAGTGGAATGACGTGGAAGAAATGGTTCGGCCGCGGTTGGCTGCCCTGGAGCGACGGTCGGCCCTGACGACGGCGCCAGGGGTATCACGCCAATTGCTTTGTCCAGTTTGAGTTTTCGGGTAGCCGCACTCACCAGAGTGCAGGACCCCCGCGTTCTGGGGAACGCGGCTACCTAACTTTCAAGTTTGACAAAGCACCTACCCGTCCGTGCGGCGCAGGTGTCGGCCGGAACGCAGGAGGTCGGAAATGTGTTGATCGAGGTCGGATCCTAGTATCGGGTCGCCGATTGTGCCCGTGCCGACCACTGAGGCCTGACGCGGTTCTTCGAATAGACGATTGTCTCCCAGCCAGTCGTCGAGATAGTCGCTGCCGAGTTCGCCGGCCAGCCGGTCATTGCCGAAACCGCCCCGGAGCATGTCCGAGTCGTCGCCGCCGCGCAGGTAATCGTCGCCGTCGCCGCCATCGATCAGGTCCTGGCCGAAGCCGCCCAACAGTTGATCGTTCCCGCTGTCTCCCGCCAATCCGTCGTTGCCCAGGCCGCCGTCGAGGTTATCGTTCCCGCCACCACCGAAGAGCATGTCGTCGCCAGCGTTGCCACGGATCACGTCTTGCCCCTCGCCGCCGAGCAGCAAGTTCGCCAGAGCGTCGCCGAGCAGCGAGTCCTTGAAGCGCGAGCCGATCACGTTTTCGATTGCCGCGAGCACATCCTTGCCATCGCCACCCGTGGCCGAACGCTTGACGAGATTCACCTTCACGCCGCGCGGGGCCGCGCTGAAATCGGCTGTATCGCTGCCGTCGCTGCCGTCGAGTTGATCGTTGCCCGACCCGCCGACCAGCGTATCGTCGCCGGCGCCGCCCGCGAGTGTGTCGTTGCCCACGCCACCGATCAGCAGCTCCGGCTCACCGCTTCCAGTGATCCGGTCGTTCCCGGCTCCGCCGTCGAGCGTGATCTGACCGGCGGCAGCACCGAAGCCGGGTCCGAGTTCGATCGTGTCGTTCCCGTCCGCCCCGCGCACTTCGATTGCCAGCACGAGTGACACGGCCGCTTCCGACAGGTTCGAATCAAAATCCGATGAACCCGGATTGCTTGAATGCAGAGCGCCGTTGACCGTGACCTCGACAAAGTCATCGGCCGTCGCCGTGATGACAATCGTGTCGTCGCTCGGCCCTGCCGCGTCGCCCAAGACCCTCAATGTGCCTGTCACAACGTCATAGCTGACGTTCGAGGGTGAGAGTGCAGCGCCGATCGCGGGACAATTCGCTGAGTGCTTTGCCACGGCGATTGTGCGATTCGAGCCTGGCCCGCCGCTGATCGCATCGACTGCCGCGTCGCCGACCAGCACATCGTCGCCATTACCGCCGTCGATCTGGTCGCGGCCACGACCGCCATCGAGCCAGTCATTGCCGTCCCCGCCGATTATCGAATCAGCATCACAACCCGTGCCCGATCGGCGATCGGCCAGGCCACCGCCTCGACCAACGAGAACTCGGTCGCCCCCGCCGCCGTCGAGCGTGTCGTCCCCGCCGCCGCCATCGATTCGATTGGCCAGCGCATTACCCAATAGGTCATCGGCGAATTGGCTGCCGATCACGTGCTGAAACACGCCGCGTAGCGCGACTGTGTTCCGCGCGGAATCCACTTGCTGTCGGCGGCCCACATCGGACCTCAAGTCAATCGTGATCGCCCGCGCGGCCCGCGAGAAGTTCAGTGTGTTGGCCCCAGCCGTATCCCGTACCACGTCGTCGCTTCCTGGCGTCATCCCGTACTCGTCTCCTCCCGCACCGCCATCGAGCGTATCATCTCCCATGCCATCGCCGAGCGTGTCGTCACCATCACCCCCGACCATGGAATCATTACCGTCCCCGCCGGCGAGCGAATCGTTACCCAATCCTCCGTCCATCGTGTCATATCCCGCACCTCCCGTGACCGTATCGTTCCCGACTCCGCCTGCAATGGAATCGTCGTCGTCGCCGCCATCTAGCGAATCGGCACCATCCTCGCCGAGCAATGTGTCATTGCCGAATCCACCCACCACTGTATCACTCCCGTCCCCAATCCCGTCATTCGTGGGATTACTGAGCAAGCTGGCGTCACCCTGGTCGCCATACGTCAGATCATCGCCCGCGCCGCCGTCAATGGAGTCAGCGCCTGACCCTCCCACAATCGTGTCGCTCAAGGACCCGCCAATGAGCGTGTCGCTGCCCGCTTCACCGAAGAGCCAAACTGGTCGGGGCACCTCGGGATCGACCTGTACCAGGTCGTTACCTGTTCCCGTTTTCACGGTGATGATGTAAACGAGGTCTACCGGGAAATCGTAAGACAGTCCATTGGCAATTACCCGAACCGTTCCGCTGTCCAGAAGTTCAACCGTGACGACGTCGTCGCCGTCGCGGGCCAAGACGTCGAGGTAGTTGAAGTTTGACTGCTCTAGAATCTCGTTGTTGCCCGACCCACCAATCATCGTGTCGTTCTGCGAGCTGCCTCGGAGGGTATCGTTGCCTGGGCCGCCGTCCATCGAGTCAAGACTACTTGCGGGCCATGGCGGACCCCAAACCGATACACTTCCGTTGTGGGTACCTGGACCGGACTCGCTTCCGCTGAGATCGTCGTTGCCCGTGCCGCCCTGGAGCGTGTCGTTGCCGTAGCCGCCCAGCAGCCAATCGTCACCAGCGCCGCCCACTAGCGAGTCGTCGCCGTCATCTCCGTTGATAGTAGCGGGAATGGACACATCCTGCGCGACAACGACCGTATCATTGCCGCCGCCCATTCCCAACAAGATGCCGTTGATCTGGTTAAGGTCGTAGTCATAACTCGTGCCGTTAACGGTCAGCCGAGCAATCGAGCCGGGCGCGTATTCAAAGGCGACCACATCGGCTTCGTCATCGAAGAGGATTTGGATGATGCCGGGCGATCCTGGCTGTTCTGAATCAGGAAGGAAGAAGTCTGCCGGATCGTAGTAGGCGGCGAGAAGGCAGCGCCGCTCAAGTTCCTCAGTCCATACGCATGGATTTAGAGAGCGACGCGTCCTGCGCCCAGTTCGCTCGGCACTTCGATTCATGACTTTACCTCCTCGTTTCATCAGACTTCACACTTGATCTCCCGGGCGCCGTCAATGTCCGAACAGTTGTCCATGCCTTTGCCACCATTCAACACGTCCCCGAGTCCCTGTCCGCCTACCAAAGTGTCGTTCCCCTTCGCACCACTGATGCTGTCATCCTGGTCATCCCCGACGAGCGAGTCATTGCCGCCGCTCCCGTTGATGGTGTCCCTTCCACTCCCCCCACTAATCGTGTCGTTAGCTTTGCTTCCAGTGAGATTGTCGTCGCGGCTGGAACCCACGAGAGACTCGATGGAACTCAATCCATCGTTGCCGCCATCTCCATCGATGGTCGCCCGCCCGTTTTTCAAGTTGACGACAACCGCGGCCGCCGCGAACTCGTACGAGGCGGTGTCCACTCCGTCGCCTCCGTCCAACGTATCTATACCCGCGCCGCCGATCAGCGTGTTCGCCACGTTGCTGCCGATCATGTTGTCCGCACGATTCGTTCCCCTGAGACTCTCTATCGCTGCTGCCACGAAGCTCAGGCCTACGAACGGGCCACCGGCCGTGTTGTCCGCGAAGGTTGCCGCCCCCAGGTTGATCGTGATCCCGTTGCCAGCGCCGGGGTTGAAACCGCTGAAGTCGAAGCTGTCCGCTGTCCCACCGCCGGTCTCATCGATCGTGTCGGTGCCCAAGTTCAAACCTGTGGCGGCAGTGAACACGTAGCGATCATTTTCGCCTCCACCCACCAAGTTGTCATTGGCTTGGCCTCCCGCGAGCGCGTCGTTACCCGCGCCGCCAATCAGCGTGTTCGCCGCGTTGCTGCCAATCAGATTGTCCGCCCGATCCGTCCCAGTCACAATTTCGATCGCCGCTCCCGTGAAGCTCAGGTTCAGGAACGGGCCGCTCGTCGTGTTGTCCGTGAAAGTACCCGCTCCCAGGTCGATCGTGATTCCGCTGCCGGTGCCAGGGTTGAAATTACCGAAGTCGAAGATGTCAGCCGTTCCGCCGCCCGGTTCGGTAACGGTGTCCGTTCCCAAGTTCACGCCTGGGGCCGCGGTGAAGACGTAGCGATCATCGCCCGTGCTACCTACCAGGGCGTCGTTGCCGCTGCGGCCAGTGAGAATGTTCGCGACACTACTGCCGGTCAGGTTGTCCGCGCGATCCGTGCCTGTCACATTTTCGATCGCCCCGGCTGCAATGGTCAGGGTTAGGAATGGTCCGCTCGCTGTATTATCCATGAACGATCCAGTGCCCAGGTTGACGGTGATCCCGTTGCCAGCACCGGGGTTGAAACCGCCGAACTCGAGGCTGTCCGATGTCCCGCCAATGTCGTCGATCGTGTCGGCGCCCAAGCTCACGGCTGCGGCCGCTGTGAACACGTAGCGATCATCATCAGCTCCGCCCACTAAGGTATCGTTCGCTTGGCCCCCCGCGAGCGTGTCGCCACCCGTCCCGCCGGACAAACTTTCTCCTGCGGAGCCGCCGGTGATCGCGTCGTCACCGGCGCTTCCAGCGAGCGTGGCAGGCAGGTTGCTGTTATTCGTGATTATGTCGTTGCCCACGCTGCCAAGGATTGCGATGGACTCGAAACCCCCGAGCGTGTCTGTCCCCGCCCCGGTCGACTGCGACGCCGTCGTGTTCACCGACAGGGTTGCGTTGAGGGTGCTCGCCTCGATCTTCACCTGGTCCGTACCGGTTCCACCCTGCAGGATGTCATCACCCGCTCCACCGTTGATCGTCGCGGCCAAACTGCTACTGTTCGTAATCGTGTCGTTCCCGGAACTGCCGACAATTGCGATGGACTCGAAGCCTGACAACGAGTCGATACCGACCCCAATGGACTGCGTGGCTGCGGCGTTCACCGTGATCGCCACGTTTAGTGTTGCCGCCTCGATCCGAACCTGATCGGACCCGGTTCCACCCTGCAGAACGTCATCGCCTGGCCCGCCGTTGATCGTCGAGGAAAGAGTGCTATTGTTCGTAAGCGTGTCGTTCCCCGAACTCCCGATGATCGAGACGGACTCGAATGCTGCCAACGTGTCGGATCCTACTCCTGTCGATTGTAGAGCAGTTACGGTGATGGACACGTTTAGCGTATTCGCGACGATCGAGACCTGGTCGAACCCGTCGCCTCCATTCAGGTTGTCATCGCCAACTCCGCCATCAATCGTGTCGGCGCCAGTGCCGCCCATGATCGTGTCATTCCCGGCGTTTCCAAGAATGTTCGCGGCGAACGCACTTGAGTTGGTAATTGTGTCGTCGCCGGCCAGTCCATCCAAAACGACGTTGCCTGCAATCCCCGCGTACCGGCGCTGACCGTTAACCGAAACCTGGATGAAGCCGGCGTTGCCGGCTATCGGCTGAAGGGCGATTGTGTCGTTCGTCGCTGCCCCGGCTTCGTCGCCCGTCACCGTCACGGTTCCGTTAATCGCGAACGTGTCAAAGCAAACCTGTTGCCCGATGGGTTCCGGTACCAAACCCCCGCTGAATGTGTTGCAATTCCACGCAACGTAAGCCGTATTGGCAAAGACGTCGAGCCCAAAGTACTCACCGATTCGGCATGTCTCATTGGAGTTTGGACTGGCATTACAAGTCGGCGCGTTGGAGGGAAATCGACGCGGTGCTCCAGCATCTGGATCAAACACGTTGTCCAGGTCATTGACCCGAAATTCGGGTGACCAAGTGAGTCCACCATCCACACTATAGGTGACGTAGACATCGAGAAGGTAGTTTTCGTTCGCATTCGTCTGAAAGCGTCGGTTGTCATACCAGGCGACGAGCATTGTGCCAAATCTGTCAATGGCCGCAGTAGGAAAAACCTGGAAGCTGTTATTGGGACCCGAAGAAATCGTCGCGTTTGTCCAGGTGAGACCGTTGTTCGTCGATCGTGCGATGACGACATTTGCATCGTCACCCGACCCGTGAGCATCCGGGTCATCCGCGGTCACCACATAAACGTTTCCTGGACGGGACGGATCCGCAATCACGAACGGCTGGGCCGAACCCTGTGTCCAGAACTGAGCCCCGGCAATTCGACCAATCAGTAGGTTATCCTGGACGTTAAATGCGATGTCGCTTGCGCCTGCTAGAAATGCGGTCGTTTTTTGGGGGAACGTTACGCCGCCATCGGTAGAACGAAGGACAAATGTTCGGCCGCCGACCTGGCTTGAATGGTACGCAGCATAGACGTCGCCGTTCGGCGCCACGGCCACGTCTGAGGGCCACACAAATCCTTCGTCATCGGCGGTCCCACAGTTGTCGTCGGCACCATTTCCGTCCGATAACTCCAGCGGCGCAAACCAGTTCACTCCGTCGTCTTCGGAACGGGCAAACATTACCCGCGTGCCGCATCCCGATCCGCCCAACTGAAACTTGGTCCAGACGACATAAAGATTGTCTTGATGGGCACCGCCCAGATTAGTGTCGGCCACGAGGAACGCCTTGTCGTCGTCACCTGCGAAGTTAGGGTCGTTCGGTCGGTTGACATTTGATGAGGTTCCAACCTGTGCGCCATTGGTCGGATTGATTTGTGCAACTCCCACATCGCCCACGCCGCCGACAAACTGCAAGTTTGTCCAAAACAGACGACCTTGGGCGTCGAAAGCAGTGTCTGTGTCCCCGTTTGACCCAGTCGCCCCTGCCACCAATGGAAACGTGACAGTGGCAGCCGCCGTGGCGCCTCCGTTCGTCGACAGACGCAATCCATTTCCGGTTGACACTGCGATGTTGATCGGGTCGGTGCGGCTGACACTGACCATCGGCTCGATCAGTGTGAAGTTGCTGGGGTTCCCCAGTCTCAGATCGGGAGTATTAATGGCAGGTACGTCCAGCGGTCCGGCATTAAAGGCGACGTTGAGCAAAGTTCGATCTTCCAGCCACTCGAGGCGCAATGGAAAACAGGAATGGAAATGAGGCCCGCCTTTGGATCGTCCCATGGACATGCGACCGTGGCGATGCTTCGTGCGTCCGTATTCGCGTCTCAGTTTCATCACGCCGATTGTCAGCCACCTTAACATGGCTCTTTCTCCTGAGTATCGTGCACCCGCAGGTAGAAAACGCCGCCCGTGCTTATCACTTCATGATGATCTGTCCATCGTCGAGCCCGACGCTAACGACTGTATCCAACGAGTCTGCCGTCAGCAGGTCGAATCCGGCTTCCCCCAACAGTTCATCGATTCCTGAACCCCCTACCAACGTATCCGCGCCGTCTCCGCCGTGCAGAGAGTCGTTTCCTCGGACGCCGAGCAACCGGTCATTGCCAGCGTCGCCGTCCAGCATGTCATCACCGCTGCCTCCGCGAAGGGTATCATTACCACCCCCTCCAAAAAGAGAGTTGGCTAATGAATCACCGATCAGCAGATCAGCCGAATTCGACCCGATCACAGCCTCAATCCCGTTAAGGCCATCTTTGCCTTGGCCGCGAGCACGATGCTTCATGAGATTGACCGTGACCGGATTCGACGCGCCGCTGAAGTCTGCAATGTCGTCACCGCCTCCGCCGTCAAGGCGGTCGTTGCCATCGCTACCTGCCAACGTATCGCTGCCGAATCCACCAACGACCGAGTCATTTCCTGGACCTCCCAGAAGACTGTCTGAACTATTGCCGCCAAATATGGAGTCGTCTCCGTCTCCGCCCTCCAGCGTCACGGTTCCCTTGAATGCAGACGCATCGAGTCTATTGTTGCCGCCACCTCCGCGTAGGATTCCTTCTTCAATTTCCGATAGGAAGTCTATCCCGAGCCCCGAGAGGCTCGTTGGTGTTAACGTGAGGTTTGTATCCGACGACTCCTGAAGTAGGTCGGTTCCGACGTCACCTACGAGCGCGTCATTGCCTGGCCCACCTGCGAGAGTGTCATCGCCCATCCCGCCCGAGAGTGAATCATCACCTGGCCCTCCGGTGAGCCAGTTATTAGCTTCGTTACCGACGATGGAGTCTGGAAACGCAGTGCCGATGAAGTTCTCGAATTCTCCGGCGAGCGCGACGCCACAACGGTCACTTAGGCCCTGCCCAACTGGGCACGGAAAAAACGACTGAAACTGACCACTGGCCTGGCGCAAATCAAGGAACAAGGATGGTTCGCCTGAGGGGAACGACACGAATGACAAGTTCGACACGTCGATGGTGTCCACGCCACCGACATCCGATAGGAAGTTGGTGTCGAACCAGTCGAGAATAACGAAAACATCATCACCGTTCCCGCCCTTCACCGTGTTGGAGCCACCCGCGCTGGTAACCGTGTCGTCTCCCTCACCACCTGCGATGCTCTCGGAGAGAAAACTGCCGGCAATTTGGTCATTCCCCGCCCCGCCATCGAAAGTGACATGGGCGTCAGCGGCGGGATTGCTGATGCCGTCGCCCAAACTCAAGATGTCGTCGCCTTCGAGACCTTGTATCAAGATAGACTGAATCGACGCGCCCGTAGCTCCGTTGAGAGCTGCATCAAAGGCGGGCGACGCCGGGTCGCTGGAATGCACCATTCCCTCGATAGTGACCTCAATGAACCCGCTACCAGCGACGACCACGCCAATCATGTCGTCAGTCGGCCCAACTTCGTCGCCAATAACACTCAGGAACCCCGAGCCAGGATCAAAGTTCACGGTCGGAGCCAAGCGCGTCTCAAGCTGTTCAGGCGGCCTGAGGGGTGCGTTTCGCCCACCGCGAGCGATTCGTTGCAAAGTTTGGCACTTCCGCGCGGAGTTGCATGTTCTCCACGCGCGAAGCCATGTCCACCAGTTCATCGTCAGTCCTTAGAAGAGTCACCCATTTGTTCAGAGGGATTCCCGCTATCGATGCAAATCCGGCAGCAATCGCCACCGAGCTGCAATCGTAATTGCCGACATCCTTGTACCTGTGAATTCGGGCACCGCAATACCCAGAATAAGGTATTGGCCATAATATTCTGGCCTTCGCCACAAGGTTATTGCCAGCCATACGTTCTGGACAATCTTTTTTAGGCGTGTCCGCTTTTTCCGCGAAATCTCGATCTAGTACATTAAGGGACAGTATCGAAAGAATCTGTGGCGAGCCGGCGGGCGTTAGCCCCGGATTGATCGGATCACACGGCTGAATCCGGGGGCTAACGCCCTCCGGCTCGCCAGGAATCTCCGGCTCGCCAGGAATCCGCGCAGAAAAACAACAAAGTCCCAGATACGTGTGGAGGGTTGGCACCATGAAGAGTCGAGTCGTGTACTTGGTCATGAAGAACATCGCCGAATCGCAGTGGTCATATCGGCTCGACGGACGAAAGGTCGTACTGGGCAACTCACCGAGTTGCCAGGTTTGGATACCGAACACTTACGGCGGCGTCGCGCAAGAACACGCCGAGATGGGGACCGACCAGCGCGGGCATTGGCTCCGCGATCTCGAATCCGCAGCAGGCACAGCGGTCAACGGAGACTGGATCGATAAGGTGGATCGCGTTAGGGTCGAGTTGGGCGACGTGCTCTGGATCGGCGGCATGGAAATCGAGTTGGTTGATCGGGTCGGACACCTCGCACGCGTCTGCCCGCAGACGGTTGTACCCTCCGACCAACGCACAGTTCGTCAATGGATGACGCCCGAACGCACTGCCTGTCGGCAATTGGGGGCCAAACTTATCGGGCTACTCCTGTGGTTCAGCAGAGGACTCACCGACGCCGTTCATCTCGGTCGCAAACTGAACCGGAGCCCGCTTACCATCGAAACTCAATTCCGTTCGATCTTCCGTACACTCGATGTACACTCGAAGAACCAGTTACAACATTGGTTAACGCATTCGACTCGGACTCCGGGGGGGGGGTATTGGTAAATCACTGAGTAGGAACACTGAGACACACGGAGAGGCTGTGAAAAAATGCCGTGGGATAGGCTTCCAGCCTGTCAGAATTGCCAGAGAACACGACAGGCTGGAAGCCCACACAACGTCACGACTTCGGACTGTGCCTACTACTTTAGAGGTCGCTCCTTCATAACACGGCCTTCGGCCCACCGCGTCAATCCTTCCAAGTGCTGCTGGCCCTTGGCGAAGTACACGGTGCTTAGTGATGCCAAATGTTCGGCGCATTTCTGATCGCGCAACTCTTGCCAACCCGGCGCGGCCTGCACGAACCCCATTCGCACCATCTCGTCGGCCAGCGCATCGCCGATCGCCTGGTAGCCGCGGATCGACGGATGGACGTGATCCACGAGCCACTCAACTCCGGGGATTCCGTGGCGGCTGCGTTCTTCGATCAGCTTCCGCACGTCCACAACGGGAATACGATGTTGGCGGGCCACGTCGAGCACGACCTGGTTCATCGAATCTAGAATGCGCAGCGGGCAGACGTCGAGTTCCTTCGCCGCGACATACTCGCGGCGGGCGTCTTCGACCAGGCCCATCGCGTCGAAACACTTGGCGAGATCGTAGCGCAGCCCGGCGTACTGATCGTCGATCGCGACAGCTTGCTGAAGCAGGGCCAGTGCCCGAGCGCGGTCCGAACCGTAGTGTGTTCGTGCGTCGCTCCAGAGATCCTCGAACCGTCCTAGTTCTGCCGGCGTCAACCCGTGATGATGCTCCGACTTGAACGGCGGCGCATCGCGCAGGTTGCACACCGGGTTCATGAGGATGAGCGGAACGCCGGCTTCGCGTGCAATCTGCACCATGCGGCGCAGGTTCGTTTCGTAATGTGCGACGACGCCGTTTCGCCACTTTGCATCACGATGGTAAAACTCCATGCCTCCGCGAAAATCGAGCAAGGCCTCGACTTCGGCCGCCAGCACGGTCTTGCTCTTGGCCACCCCTTCTCCCTCTGCCCCTTTCCCTTCGGGCGAGAGCGGTTGGGGTGAAGGATTCATTCGCAGGTATCCGTCGCGCAGCAAGTTGAAGCTGCGCAATTGCGATACCGCCTCTTGCGTACGGACAATCACCCGCGGCATTCGCTTGATGTCCCCGTAAGTTCGGTCCTCAAGGAATTCATTGTGACTCGAATGCACAATGAACAAATCCGGCTCGTACGCAAGCAGCTCCTCAAGGATCGGCACCATGCGATAGCTCGCGTACGAAATGCCGCCGCAATTCACCACTTCCCAATGCCGGCTCGGGTCGCCGGCCCGCAGACTTATTTCAAGCCACGTGGTGAAGGACGTCTCGATTGAAAAAGGATTCCCCTGCACCGTCGAGTCGCCAACGCAGAAGATGCGAAACTCATTAGGCGCCTTCACGGCGGCAAACGAATCGCGTGCGAAATGCGTCTGCCGCGATCGGGGAATCTCAAATCGCAACCCATCATCGCTCCGCACGAACAACGGCCGCACCGCGCTAAAACCAACGAACGGATCGCTCGAATCACTCGGCTCGCCGAGGCCAACCGCCCGCAGCACGGCTTCCGCAAACATGAACGGAGCCAATCCCACAAGCACGGCGAGCAAGCGAAACACGATGTGACGGATAAGGGTTGGTGCAATCGGCTGTTTCATGGACAATCCAGTTGCTCGTGTACGGCGTGGCCTGTGCTGTATTGTGCCGCAGAGTCGAGTCGATTTGAAGTCTGTCCGCTCACCAAATGACTCTGGTCGAGCGGCCTTGAACGACTGTTCCGCCACCGGTCCGCCGCGAGAAACACAAAAGTCAGGTTCCTTGAGGACCACAATGAATTGGTGTACAACCACGAGCAGCCCGGTCGAGAGCGAACAACGAAAGGACTGCCGTGGCCCCAAAGATTTGCAATGACGAGCCTGTCCTGTTGGATGAACTTGAACGATGGGCACTCGTCAGCGGGGTCGGCGACTCGATTGCGAATTGTGATCCGCCACAGGTCGTTGGCGTGCATGGCGACTGGGGACTTGGCAAGACCAGCTTCATGCATCAAGTGCATTTCTATCTAACGAACGAGTGCCCACAACAGTCCGACGAACGTGTCAATGATGCGCGAGCGCGAAAGCTTGCGGTCTTACCAGAAGCGAAACGGGACGACGTGCGTGTCGTCTGGTTTGAGGCCTGGCGGTACCAGAGCGAGGCCGCTCCGGTGGTTGCTCTGCTTCACGAGATGCGGTCGCAGTGGGAATGGCAACTGAAGCTTCTTGGAGCCGGCAAGAAGTTGATCAGCACGGCGATTCGCGGTGCGCTCTTGTCGATGGAGGAGCCGACCATACGTCAGATTCTCGCGACGGCGGCTCAAGCCGAATCGTCCAAGGTGGACGACCCCGTAGGCAGGATCCTGAAACGATTGCACTTCGCGGAGATCATCAATCGCGAGCCGACCGGCCAGCAAGTACCTTTCGTGTACGCACCAGCCTTTCCTGATCCAACAGACGTGAACGTCTTCTGGGTCCAGCGGCTGGTCCACGAGGCCGCCAAGGACGCGAAGATGAACAAAGGATCGGTTGGACCCAAGGCTTATGGGCGTTACCTTCAAGCCGTGAGCGATTCGCAAGAGGTCAAAAAATGACGCGGCAGAAGGACAAATCCAGCCAGGATGTGAAGGTGCCGCGTGGACCGGAGCCGCCGGACCGGGGCGAGTTCGTCGATGCGTTCCGTGACCCGAAACTGAGAGATTACCTGGCCAGCGTCTTGCAGTGGCATGGGTACATTCGCTTTGTGAGCCTGCCGCATCTGCGCGAGAACCCGGACGTGGAGATTGACCGGCTGTTTGTGGAGCCTCTGTTGGCGCCGCGGCACATTGGGCCGGACGTGCCGCCGGAGGAGTGGAAGGACACGGAGCCGGCCCAGAAGGCGCTCGAAGGGCATCAGCGGCTCGTCATGTTGGGCGATCCAGGGAGCGGCAAATCGACGCTCGTCAGTTGGCTCGCCTGGCGGCTGGCCCGGCGAACTGATGAGCCGTGGTCGGCGAAACTCGACGGCCTCGTGCCGCTGCCCATGATCTTGCGCGAGTTGCGCATCACGCGAGGCATCGACTGGGACGGGCTGCAGTTGCAGGGGCTTGGGCTCGTGGGGAGCTCGGTCTCCGATGATCAGAGACGAGCGTTTCAGGCCGAGCGAAAGCGGTTGGGACTGAAGGAGGTGGAGATTTACAAATAGGGCCTAGACAATCATTGGGTCGGATGCATAGGATTAAGCGAGTCACATCAACGAGGCATGCGGAATATGAAGGGAACCTCTCATGGCAATTCGCTACATTCTGCGTGAGAACAAGCTGACGGCCGATCCCAATGACCAGGCGGCGGTGGTGATCGCGGCGGCTGTGGCCGATGAAGATGAGTTGGTCGGTCGCATGCTCGCCGCGGGCAGTACTTATACCGAGCCGGACCTGCGCGGCATGATCCAACTCGCCCGCACGACCATCACCGCAATGCTGTTGCAGGGCCTGCGAATCAATAGCTCGATCGGCAACTACTCGACCCGCATCCGGGGCAAGTTCACGGACCCGAACGATAGCTTCGATCCGGCGCGGCACGAGGTGGACGTGACGGTCGCGCCGTCGGCGGAGATTCGCAACGCGGTGAAGGCGAGTGCGACGGTCCAGAAGGACGTGGCCGCGCCGCCCTCGCCCATCCTGATCGCGCTGCGCGACGTGACCTCGGGCACGATCAACACGTCGGCCAAGGCGGGCGGCATCGGGGAACTGTCCGGCGACCAACTGAAATTCAACCCGGCCGCCGCCGACGAGGGCATCTACTTCGTCAAGCTGTCGGACAATACGGCCCTGAAGGCCGCCAACATATCGCAGAACGCGCCGAAACTGCTGATCTTCCAGATCCCGGGCGTGACGGCGACCGGGCACCGCATCGAGGTGCGTGCCCGCTTCACCCCCGCCGGCCCCGTCCGCATCGGCGACCTGGCCGCGTCCATCATGGGTGTGCCGTAAGTACAATCCCTTCTGAATGTTGCGGCACGGATGCGTTTCAGGCCACCCCAAGCAGCCGCTGACACCCAACATGTCAGCGGCTGAGTTTTTCTAACTCAGCCGCTGAGTTGGTCAAAGTCAGCGGCTGAGTTTGACAAAGGCAGCGGCTGAGTTTGACAGAGTCAGTGGCTGAGTTTGTCGCCGTCACCGGTCAGTCACGACCCTCTCGCCCAAATGGCAGGGTGGTTGCTCGCCACCACCGCGATGGAACCGGCAGACGGTGGTTGCAAGCCACCACGCTACTCGTGCCGCAACGCTTCGATGTGGTCCATCAAGGCGGCACGGCGGGCGGGGTAGATGCCGAACATGACGCCGATGGTGACGGCGATACAAAAGGCGATCGGGATCGCCGCGGCCGTGGCCGATGAAGATGAGTTGGTTGCCTGCATGCTCGCCGACGACAGCACGGTTAAGGAGCCAGACCTGCGCGCGTGAAAACGCGGATCGGGTCTTCAGACTGCTTGTTGAACTCCACGCGAAATCACTTTTTTTGCCCATTCCTCATCGGTCGGATCCAGCGGCGGCGAGCACGGGCGGTCGTAGCGGAGTTGGTCGCTGTAGGCACCGCGGTCATAGGCGAGTTCGAGAACCGCTTGCAGGTCGAGCCGGACGTCACGGTCGCCGGTGGCGAGCGGGATGGGGATGCGCGGCAAGCGATCGGCAAGCCGGCGAGGGTATAGCTCGAACTTCTCGCGAGGTCCGACAGCGCGGTTGGTGCAGACGAGATAGTCGTACGGGCCTTTTGACCGGGCGACACTCTCCGGCACGCTCACCACGTGCGGGCCAGATCGGTGCAGGTCAATCTCCACAAGATTCACCAGGCTTGAGAGCACCTCGGCTTGTTTCGTCAGGTAAAGATCCCGACCGTGGCCGTGATACTTGTTTGACGGGCTGACCACTTCAATCACCGTGACCACACGCATGCCGGTCGTCGTGTCGAGGATTTCCAGATAAGACTGATGGATTTCCAGGGCGGACACTTCGACGATCACCGGTGAGTCCACGTCAGCGACGGCGGTCGCGGACGTGGCGCTGGCCTGCGTTCGGTTGCCGACCCACACATCCGGAATGATAGGGCGCTGATCGCCATTCGGCGATTCAACGACGACGCGGCGTTCGACCGAAGCGATGTAGCGTGGGCGAAGCTGCGGCTGCAGAGCGTCGCGCATGTAGACGACAAAGCTTGAGTGGAATCCCTCCCAGATCGCTGGGGCTTCCAGGTACGGGTCCATGCCGGGAAAGATCATGCTCATGGCGAGTCCCTCCGGTGCGAATGCGAGTCACGGTCTGGCGACAATTGCTCCAGCGCATTGTACCGGCAACGCCGCCGCCGGGCGAATTACTCATGCCGCAGCGCTTCGATGGGGTCCATCAATGCGGCGCGGCGGGCGGGGTAGATGCCGAACATAACACCGATGGTGACGGCGATACAAAAGGCGATCGGGATCGACCAGACGTAGGAATTGACACTCGGCTCGAGGGCGTGGACGACCGGCGGGAGCAGGCGCCAGGTGTCGGGGAAGAAACGGGCCAGCAGGTCGCGAACGCCTACGATGACGGGCTTGCAGAGCAGGCCGCCCAAGGCGCCGAGGAAACCGCCCGTCGCGGACAGCACGGTTGTTTCGACCAGGAACTGGCGAGTAATATCGGACCGGGTCGCGCCCAGGGCGCGGCGGATGCCGATCTCGCGCGTGCGCTCGGTGACGGTGGCCAGCATGATGTTCATGATGCCGATGCCGCCGACCACGAGCGAGATGGTGGCGATCAGGACGAGCAGGATATTAAAAATCAGGCGCATGATGCGGGCTTGTTCCAAGAGTTCCAGCGGGGCGACAACGGCCCAGTCTAGTTTCTTGTGGTACATCCGCATCAGCGATTCAACGCTCGACTTGGTCTCCATAACCTGATCGACGTTGGCAACGGTGAGCGTGATCTGGCTCAGTTCCAGGATTTCGCCCTCGCGCCCACCCGCCTGAGCCGTCATGGTCTCGTCGCCGATACGCGTGCGCCAGGTTTCGATCGGGATGTAGACGTCGAGGTTAAAGTCTTGTGCGGAGAGGCTGCCGCCGATCGCGGCCGACGGCGTTCGGTCGGCGGTGCGGCCGACGACCACGTAAAAGTCGGTGTCGATCGAAATCGATTTTCCGATCGGGTCTTCATACGGAAACAATGCGTCGGCCGTCGCGTGGGCGATCACGCAGTAGTTGGCGCGTGAATCGGCGTCAATGCGATTAAAGAACCGGCCGGCCGCGACGCGCAGGTGGTTCACGTCGAGATATTCGGGCGAGCAGCCGACGAGCCGGCCGTTGACGCTGCGATGGAGATACCGGAATTCTTTGGGAAACTCGCGAATCGGCAACGCGCGAATGACCGCCGGCACCGTCGTCACGATCCGCTGGAAGTCGGCCCGCTTAATGCCGTATTCCGCATAGAAGCTGCCGGCCATTGAAGCGTCCGCCGGGTCGTTTGGCGGCTTGACCGAGCGGACCATGATATTGGTCGCGCCCAGTTCACGAATCTGTTCCTGCACCTTGTCGCTCACGCCCTCGCCCATCGCGAGCAACCACACGACCGACATCACGCCGATCAGAATGCCAAGCATCGTGAGAAACGAGCGCAGCTTGTGCAGCGCGAGACTCTTGAAGCCCAACCAGATAGTGAGGACGAGTTGGTTTTGCACGGTGTCGTGGGAAATGACGAACGTCAATGCACGAATGTCTAACCAATTCCGAATGACAAAATTCAAATGATGAAACATGCGCGTCGTTCGACATTCGAGCTTCATTCGTCATTCGAGCTTCGACATTCGTCATTCAGTTACGGTGTCTCCTTCGGTTCGCGTTTCTGCTTCTTCGCTTTTGGCTTGGGAGAGCCATCCGAGTTGGCGGGGTCTCGCTTGTTTGGCTCGTCGGACAACGGCGGCTCAGTTTGCAGACGCTTGCCGGTTTCGTGGCCGTTGCCATTCTTTCTTAGATCCAACTGGGCACTCTGCTCACGGGCCTCGGGCACGACCAGGCGGGGATTCAGCACCACGCGATCGCCGGGATTCAGCCCTTCTTTGACCTCGATGAGCACGTCGTTTGTGTCGCCAAGCGCAACCTGGTGGGGCACAAACCCAGCGCTGCCGACGGTGTAGCAGAAGCTCTGATCCCCCTTCTGCACCACGGCCTGCACGGGAACGGCGAGCACGTCGTCGAGCCGGTTGATTTCGATTTCCACTTCCGCGGTCATGCCGGGTTTCAGATTCTCGACCGCCTCGTCGATCGAACAGAGCACGCCATACTCCTTGACGTTGGACGACATCCAACTGCCGGGTTCCGGCTGGTTATTGATGGTCTCCACGGATCCGTGCATCGTGAGGTTGGGCAGCGCGTCGATACGAATGTTTACCAGTTGCCCTTTCTTCACGCGTTCGATCATCGACTCGTGAACCTTGGCCCGCACCTGCATGTGCGTGAGGTCGGGCAACTGGATGATGACCTGCCGCAGCCGGACAAGGGCCCCCTCTTTGATTTCGATGGAGTCGGACCGGCCGCGTCGGTCGCGATCGCTGGCATAAATGACCATGCCGTCGCGCGGCGCGAGGATCGTGCATTTTTCGATCTGGTCGCGAATCTGCTGCAGCTTGTTTTGTTCGAGCTTGAACTTCGAATCGGTCGCCTTCATGGACGCCTCGGCCGAATCGCGCAGGCTTTCAAGATCAGCGGTCATCTTCTTTTTCGTGAAATCTTGCAGCGATTTCTTCTTCGTCTCGGCCGCTTGCAGCAGGAGTTTCGCATTCGAAACGGCGAACTGATCGGCCTCGAGCGTCAAGAGCGTTTGGAATCCCTTCTGGTAGAGCTTCTCCGAGTACTTCGCGTATTCCTCAGCGCGGCGGAGGTTTTCCTTCGCCACAGTGATCTCGGCCTCAACCAGCTCCAAATCCTTCGGAAACGTGCCGTGCAGGTATTCGTCGACACCGATCTTGGCGGCTTCGTAGGTGTTCTTGGAGGTGATGAGCGCCTGCCGTGCGGTTTCGAACGCGATCTGCTGCTCGATCTCCTGCTGCTTTAGACTCGACTCGTCGAGTTCGACGATTTTTTCGCCCTGATGAACGAACTCGCCCTCTTTGTAAATCCAGATGATCTGAGTGCCCGGCCCGCTGCTGCCGCCGCCACCGCCACCACCACCCACGCGGCCTTCCACTTCGCAGCGAACATCCACGTTGCTCATGCTCTCCAGGTTTCCCTGCTCTACCACCGTAATCTGCATCGAGCCCCGATCGACTTCATGCGTTTGAAAATTAACGCTGAATTCAGCTCGGCCGCCGGGCCAATTGTTGGACACCCAAGCCACCATCAACGCCACGCCCCCGCCCCCGGTGATCAAAAACAGCCACGAAGGACCACGGCGACGCCGGCGAAGCGGTTGCGTGACCAAGTGAAGCGCCCCGGTCATTGGGGATTCCGAATGTGGTGGAGCGGCCAGCTTTTGTGCGCCCATTTTCCTTACCTCTCGAAGAGAATCCAAAGCGTGCTGGAACCGCCATGCCCGGCAGCCCCATCGTGTCAGGAGCACGGCGTCGAGCCCGATCGTATCGGGACCGTCACCGCCTCCGGTGGGAAGTTGTCCCCGTATCCTTCGGGGGGGTATGTCTTACGTTTGGTATCACTATTCTCCAAAACATTGGCCGCCAGTCAAAGGGGCTTCAAGATTTTGCTTGACCTTGCCGTGCAAACAATTACGTTAGTACCAGATTTGCAGATCACCCACGCGAACGGATCCAATCGCGCCGAGGCTGAGGGAGTGGCTGGGTGTCTTTCTGGCCAATAGCCAATGGAGGACGTCCGCCATGAGAAGTTCTTTCTCTGTTCCGTTACTCGCTACACTCGGCACTAGCATCGTCTTGCCGAGCGGCGTGGCAAACGCATGTTGGAGCAGTCGAGTTTACACAAGGACTTACTATGATCCTTGTGCAGTCTCCCCACCGATGCAGACTGACTTCTGTGTCCCGGCCACCTGCGCGACCGCATATCGCACGGTAAACATCGAGCGGTGCTACTATGAGCCGCAGACCGTTTACGAAACTCGATGTCTGATGCAGCCGCAGGTCAGCTACATCCGCCGCAGCTACTTCGATCCCGCAACATGCTGCTACCGAACTTACCTTCAACCGGTCACGACTTGCGTGGCACGAAGCTATCAAGTACCGGTGACGACGTATGTCCCAAGGCGTTTGAGTGAGCCTCGAACGTTTTGTGTTCCTGGAGTGGCGCCAGGCAACTCACTGAGTTCTCCAGGGGCGTTTTACCCATCTGTGCCGGAATCATCCGGGAATACACCGGCGAGCATTCCGGTAGAGTTATCGCCCGAAGCCGGCGAAATCAATCGAAGCAAGGACCTACCAAAGCCGAAGCCACTTTACCAAGGACCGACGACAGAACCCCCACCGTCTTCCGGCCCAATTCCTCAAACGAGTAGCCCGCTAGAGGCTTCTGGCAATCGAAGAAAACACCCGGTTCATCAAGGTCCGAAGATCGAGGTGCGAAACAAACAGTTGTTGGTTGACGCGCTTCCCCATCCTCAAAGTGCAAACAGACGACTGTGATCTTGCATGGTTGAAATTCACCGTCTGAATCGCTAATCACGAGATCGGGCCAACAAATCGTGACATGAGATGAAGCCTGTTTCAAAATCGAATAAGTTCAAACCAGATTCCCTAAGGGAGACATCATGAGAACGCAAATTGTCTGCTGGATTGGAATGATCGTCGTGACTTCAAAGCTCGGCATGTGCGCGTGGCAGGCAGAAGGGCAACAACCGAAACCGGATGACCCCGCCAAGCAGGACGCAAATGATAGCCCCGCATCGTCGAAATCGACTCAACGTTCAGATCCCGGCGGTCCTGTCAAACAAGATGATTTCAAAACCCCGAGCACTCTGACCGAAATGTTTAGTGTGCTTAGTTCGAAAGTAGCGCAGGTTCTCGACCGTCAAGAAGAATTAAGCAAACGATTGCTCAAACCAGAAGACTTGACGGCAGCAATCAAAGTGGAGGTGGAGCAGGTCATCGAGGAAGAGAAGAAAAACCTCTGCAAGGACAAAGTCACGGTCGCGATTTTTAACGAGATGATCCACCAGCTCAATGTCGAGATCAAAAAACTCGACGTTGAAATCAACCTAATCAAAAACGATATCCATATCCTCAATCAATCGATTACCAACAACGTCAATGTCACAAAGAACTTTAACACCTCGATCACAAACATCTGGAATGACATCGACAGCATTAATAACTATTTTGTGAAAATAGGATACGCGGCGCCGCTTCCCACGCGTAGCCAATCCCCCAATCCATCGGGCTCGACAACTCCTGGAAACTACGTCACGAGGCCTGAACTGGATGCCGAAATCAAAAAGCTTAAGGAGCCGCTGGATGCGCTTAAGACGCTGGTCGAAACGCATGCGGAACTGGTTAGACAGATCTCAACGCAACCCCAACCTGGCAAGTACGCTTTGAACATTCATGGCAAAATGCAACAACTCCCGGAGTTTAAGGCTGAGGTGAAAACGGCAGTCCACGAAATTCTCGACAGGTCAGGAAAGTTAGTAGTCAGCAATCGCACAGGCGTGTGGCAATCACTTTGGGTAAACGGCCTCTCACGGCCCCATTGGATTGCCCCAAATGCGACGGAGGAAATCACCGTACCGGTGGGCACAGTAACAACCGAATTGAGGCCTTATGAGCAGCCGAAGAACTGGACAATCGCACCGCCAGGCTACAAACAAGTAGTGCACATAACTTGGCGATGATCTCAATACCAGTGTCAGTCATATTCTGAAAGTCGGTTCATGAGCGACGCTTTGTTGTACCTGTAGAAAGGTCGCTTCGGATTGGCGTCTCTCGCTCGGCTGTCCTTACGCGGCGATTGGCCCATGTTTGCCACGCGTTCTGGAGCTCTTGCACATTTTGTAGTTTGTAGTGCTCCACGACCGCTTGGTCCCAACCTTTCTGCTTACCAGCTAGGGCAAATCGCACGACTCTGGACTTGTCACCACAAGAGAGCAGGTATTCGGTCAACGAAGTAGCAATGCAATAGGAGGAGTGGTCCGTGACGCCAATGCTCGGCTTTTCAAGAATTGAATAGAGACTGGGCCAGCGGTCATTCTGCGCAAACGACCTCAGCGTCCGCTCCCGAATCTCGACTAGTTCTCGATTATCCTGCAGACTCGCGGCTCCTTCGGTGGCCCAGGCAGGCAGCTCTCCCTCACCTTGGCAGCCGTAGGCAAGGACAAGATGGCATACCTCGTGAGCGAGCGTGCTACCTAATAGGCGCTCACGAGAACTGGTCACCCATACCATGCCGTATTGGCGCCCATTAGCCAAATCTATCCAAGTTGTGCCCTGATCTTCGCTGTCAGAAAGAGTTGCGTGAATGCAAGGACGACGAATCAAGTTCGACGGAAGTGGTTTACCAAGCCAATCTCTTGAAAGCTGTTGCCCCAGTGCCGTTGCCTTAGCAAGCACTGCATCAGCCAATGCCTGATCTGTTGCCAACACTACAAAGTGTTCATTCGAAGCCAATCCCCCGGCCATCGTCGAATTCGTGTTGTGCAACAAACATACAGCTAGCGCAATTAGAACTGCTGGACGAGCAAGAAGACGCATCTTTCCTCCTCCTGCCCGTGAGCGGGATTTGGAAAGACGATGGCGAGTTGAGGATGGCTAGAAGGTAGACTGGTTGCTTCATTTTGCCCTCCCTGGCAAGCCTGCGCTGTCCATAACGCGCGTTCACGGGTCGGCCAAAAGTAGACAACCGATCCAAGGCGATCCACGCCAATGGACGGACTGTCTGGGTCAGGAAGGAACAGAAACAGAATTCACAAACTGGATCAAGTGAGACCGTAATCACAACCTACGTAACGAACTAAGTTCACAACGGCCTAACATGATAGCTTGCTGCTAAGACCCACATTATTTGAGACGCCCATTCTCACTTTATTTGAGACAGCTAACTGCCAGCCTACGGAGCACGGTGATCTGGCACAACTCCGTCGTTGCAGCCAAGTTCGGCGGGGTAGGCGGGGTCCTATTTCATTCTCAGAGGGCGGGGTCTCCGTCTCAAATAATGTGAGAAAAGGATAGCGCCAGCGTCTCAAATAATCTGGAACGTAGCAGCTTGCATTTAATCGTCGCTAATCTTGGGACCGTGAAGGTCGTCGCTTGCGGTTGAGTCCTTTTCACGAGATATCATGAAACTCATTGGGCCCTTGAAAACAATTCTTCTTTTGCGGGAAGGATGCAGTTCCAGCTTTTCACCGCTGTGCTGGATTAGAATAATCTCCCCTGGTCGAGGTTTTAGAACAAGTCGACTCATGAGTATGCCCTCCTTGTTGGCGACTCGGAATCCTACAAAGCCTCCGAGCTTCGCAAATGGACTACGAGATACGTAGTTTTTTACGCAAAATAGCAAATTGCTGCAACCCGGATTATTCATGGCCCTGGAAAATCCGCGTAGTGTGCGACACACAAGCCCGACGCGCAAGCAAGGGAAAGTCGTTTGCCACCACTCGCTTGCGCGTCGGGCTTGTGTGGAGCCATGAATAATCCGGGGCAACGGAACTTTCTTGAGAAAGGGGCGCCCCAAAGAGTTGCTGCAAGTCAATGAGAGCGAAGCCCAAGACCATTGGCGCATGTGCAACTGATCGCAACCATACAGATTTCGTGATAGGTCAACTCTGCGTACTTGGTCAAAAGATTGAGGCAGGCTCTTGACGATAAACTTCGACCTTACGTGGCGATCTAATTGCAAAACTGACTGAGTTGGAATCGGTTGTCTGTATCTTGATCTCCACGAGTATCTCACAGCCGATGGCCAGCATGATCTTTTCGGAAGGCTTTCCTCGCACAAAGATTGGCGATGATAGTGCGCTTGCTTGAGTTTCCTCTAGCGAAGAGCCTTCTACACCGCCTTGAAAAATCTCGGTGGTCGTAGAACCTGAGACGTTGCCAAAAAGTTCAAGTGGCTTTCGTTGGTACAACTGACGTCGAACCGCACCTCGCCTTTTGACATCTGGTAGGGTGAAGTGTTCAAGATTCAATTCGCAAGCAAGCTCATCCAGGTTTGTACCAAGCACGCTCAAAAGGCGATCGCGATGAACCGCCGCTACTGCGGCCTGCCCAAGTCGCCATCGACTGATTGATGCTGCAGTAACCCCAACTGCATCAGCAAGTGATTGGATCGTGGTATCGGGACATCGCTCAAGATGTTGATTAATTTTCAGTGATATCCAGCATGAAAAATCCTTATTAGAGATCACCGGCTCCTGAGCGGAACGCGAATCCCGCCGTACTGGTTCGCTGTCGTTTCCCGTAGAAACTGTCCTGAAGAGCCGGGAATACACTTCTCCGCGATGGACGTTTAGATGGCTGGGACACTCTATCCCTATTCGAACTTTTGCTTCGTGAATATATAGCACTGTCACCGTGATCTCATCACTCAGTGCGATACTCTCGTGCGGCTCACAAGAACATCGAAAAACCTTCGTGGAATCATGAATCGAGCCTGGGCTAACTTGGGTATCCTTCTCGCCAACAATGGAAGCTTTGGTTGGTTCTTCTTGACTGCCCATTTGACAAACCAAAGAAGTGGCAACTCCGGCCGATGAATCGAGTTCAGCTTGTTCCGAAGTACCACGTGTTCTTTCTATTCGTGGAATTCGTTCCTCTCTTGTTTCAATCTGAAAGACCACATTCTTCCCTGTGATCTCAACGACTGACATGACAATTTGTGCATCACTAATGATGACAGACTCGTTTTCCTTCCGTGAAAGAACTAACATCGGCTTTCCCCTGCCGGCTAGAGTTTTCGGAGGATTTCCTTCGTGGACTTGACCTCCGTTACTACTCGCTGGAGCCCTTCTTCGAGAAGCCTTACGGCGACCTCGTTTGTGCCCTTTCCCCTGAGTCCTGTCGCTGCAATCTTCGCTAGTGCATCTTTGAGTTGACTTGATACGACCAAACGTAATTCGGTTACATCGGTTTGTTTAGGGGGCCTGCCCATGTAAATGCCAGTAAAACGCCGTTAAAGAGCCGAATCATCGTCGTATTTATGCGTGATTCTGTGCTTCTGGCGCAGAGCAATCAAGTGCCAGTCTCAGAATTCTTCAATGTGTCGCAAGTGAGAAAGAGAGAAATGAGCTTAGCGTGTGAACATGAGCCGAAGCGGGGAATCCCAATTCTGCGAAAGGTCAATTACTGTATCGGTGAAGAGGTCTTCCGGTTCGGTAAACGCCGGCCGTAACTGGTACGGCCCAAAGTAATCCATGCTGATGAGTGCCGCGGTTACCAAGCCGGAGCAGTGCCAAGAATTCGCTTCGGTTTGAGAGGGGAACAAGTGGAGGCGTTGAACAGGCAGGCCGGAAACCGGAAGAGAAAGTCTCGGGATTCCATAGGGCTTTCTCCTTTGACGGTATGCCCAATTCGTCAAATCTCTCGATTGCTCGGGTTTCAGCGAGTCTAAATGTCGTCGTACCCACACTCTGCCACCATTTTCCTGGGCATAATCCGCGAGATACCACATAAAATTCGCGGTGATGTTGACCTCTCCAGATCGGAGCTGATGGTTTCGATAAAACTCATCCGTTTGGAAATCCTTAAAGACAGGATCCAACGCTTGAAGCAGGGCCAGCAGGCCGTCAATGTCGCGGACAACGATTCCAACATGGGTAGGAAGGAAGTAGAGTCCTCTGGATGCTGCGATGAAAAACGCAACCTGCTTTCTCAAGGTGCCCGAGTTTAGGAAGATCAGGGCTGCCTCCCTGGGTTCGTAGGATTCGGAAAAATCAAATGCGGTGGAGGTCGGCAATCTTAGAAATGCACTCGGCTGACTTAAGTCAGTCAACTCAAGCCCCACGTCTGTAGATAGCGGCGCGCGCGGGGAGACCTTGCAACCAGACATTGGCCAGAGCAAACCTAGAGTGAATGCTGCTGAAATGACGGAACGTACTGCGCGATCCAGCACTTCTTTTTCCCAAGAACAGATCATAGGCCAAGCCTATCACACTTTGGTTTCGGAGCTGGAATCTCTAATTGAACAACTTGGCGAGTGGGAAGGACCATCCTTGACTTCACGGCTGCAACGAGAATTGCGCGTACAGCAACTTGCACAATAAGGCAAAATAGGCCAACCGCACGTTAGGCCAGAAGAACCAAGATTGGAGATCCCCACGGCACGAGTTGGAACGGGCGGTCGAGACGGTCGTGAATTTCATGGGTGTGGGAAATGCCGAGGCAGTGGTAGATGGTGGCGATGATCTCGGCAGGGAGGACGGGATTGTTGGCGGGGCGGGCGCCGATTTTGTCGGAGGAGCCGTGGACGTAGCCACGTTTCAGTCCGCCGCCGGCGAGAAGGAGCGAGTAGCAGAAATTCCAGTGGTCGCGGCCGGCGTTCGGGTTCACCTTCGGCGTGCGGCCGAATTCACCCATGACGACGACCAGCGTGCGGTCGAGCATGCGGCGGTCCACCAGGTCTTGCAGCAGGCTTGAGACTGCGGCGTCGAGGGGCGGGAGCAATTCGTCTTTGAGCTTTTTGAAATTCTGGCCGTGAGTGTCCCAGGTGGCGTTGGCGTCTGGCGCCCACGAGATGCAGGCGACGCGAGAGCCGGCCTCGATGAGTCGCCGGGCCAGCAGAACGCTTTGCCCGTAGATGTTCCGGCCATACGAGTCGCGGGTGGCTGCTGCCTCCTGGTCGAGTTGGAATGCCTTTCGTGTTACCGGCGACGTGAGCAGGTCAAACGCCTTTTCCTGAAACTTATCCAATTCCTGCAGCGGCCGATTTTCGTTCAGCGTGGCCCGGCCGCCACTCAGGAAATCGACGAGTCGTTTTCGCGCATCGAGTCGTTCGGTCGGCACGTCGCTCGTGAGCGACATTTCGGGGATGGCGAAATCCGCCGCGTTGGGATCACGCAGCACAAACAGCGGGTCGTGATTGCGGCCGAGCCAGCCCCCGAAAAAACCGGGCTGGGGCGGCCCGCCACGGCCTTCCGCCGTGATGTACGGCATCGAGACGAACGGCACGACGGGCATTTCGGGCGGTCGCATCAAACCCATCACCGAACCGATCGCGGGATAATCGTTCGGGCCGGCCCCGATTGCGATGTTGGCGTCGCCACGATCGTGGCCGCTCATCGCCGTGTACACCGCCGCCGCGTGGGCGTTGTTCACCGAGTGGTGTGCCGAGCGAATCAGTGTGCAGTGGTGCATCAACTTGGCCAGCCGCGGCAAGTGTTCGCCGAACTGAACGCCAGGAACGCTCGTCGCGATCGGCTTGAATTCGCCACGCACCTCGGCCGGCGCGTCGGGCTTCGTGTCCCACATGTCCAGATGACTCGGGCCGCCGTTCAAGAAGATGACAATGCAATGGTCTGCCCGCGGGGTGATCCCAGTTTTGGCTGTTGTGCTCGCGTTCGCGTGCAACAGCCGCGGCAGACTGAGGCCCAGCAAGCTCGCGCCGCCGATCTCCAGCATCTCGCGCCGAGAGATTCGCACCGGGCCCATGCAATTCGGTAACGGATTCATGTCCGCCTCGGCTATGCAAGGATGTCGCGGATCGGCTGGCCGCCGTGGGCGATCGGCACCGGCCGACCCGTACGGTCGGGGACGGTCATGTCAGGGTCGATCCCCAGGCAGTGGTAGATCGTGGCGCAAATGTCGGACGTGCTCACCGGCTTGTCTTTGACGTACGCCGCGTGTGCGTCGGACGCGCCGTAGACTGATCCACCACGAATGCCGGCGCCGGCAAACACCGTCGAGTAACAAAACGTCCAGTGGTCGCGGCCGGCGTTGCCATTCACCTTTGGCGTGCGGCCCATCTCGCTCGTGATCACGACTAGCGTCTCGTCGAGCAGGCCGCGATGTTCAAGGTCTTCAAGCAAAGCCGTAAATGTCTGGTCGAGGCCCGGCAGCTTATTTTGCTTCAGGATGCTGAAGTTGCGGGTGTGCGTGTCCCAGGCGTCGTAGTCGATTTTGATCCGGTCCCAGAACAGGTCCCACGTGACGTTTACGAATCGCACGCCGGCCTCGATGAGTCGCCGCCCGATCAACGTGCTGTTGCCGAACAGCGTGCGGCCGTAACGATCGACCGTCTTCGGGTCTTCGCCGGATAGTTCAAAAGCCGCCCGCATGGTGGACGATGTAAGCACGTCGAATGCCCGCTGCTGGTAGCGATCGAAACTGGTGAACGGATTCTGCCCCTCCGCGCGGCGGAGTTGATCATCGACCTGGGCCAGCAGGGTGCGTCGCGAGTTCAGTGCATCGACCGTCAGACCACCTTCCAGCACGCTGTTGGGCAGGAACGGTTCGCCGCGCACGGTTTGAGGCGTGCCGGGCGTGGGTGCCGGGCTATCCTTGTCCATCGTCGGCATGCATTCGGTGAAAATCGGGTCGCAGCGTTTGCCGAGAAACCCGCCGTACGGGCCAGCTCGGCGAATTGCCTGTCCCCAACCCAAATAGCACGGCAGATAAAAGTAGGCCGGCATGTCCAGCCCGCCGTGCGGGATGGCGGAATTGGGTCCCCCTTGCTGACGCTTCGGGTTGGTGTCGTTTGCCAAACTGCCGTTTTGACGCAGCCACTCGCACACCGATCCCATGCTCGGAGGGAAACTGTCTTTTGTAATCGTGTTGTCGGCAACCGGTACTTCGTAGCCCGTGTAGCAAGGCAGCGTATTGTGGCAGCCGGCCTTGTGCGTGAGCGATCGCACGATCGCCATCTCGTGCAGCCACTTGGTGGTTCGCGGCAGGTGTTCCGAAATCTGGATCCCCGGCACATTGGTCGCCACCGGTTTGAACTCGCCGCGAATCCCTTCCGGCGCATCCGGCTTCAGGTCCCATATGTCTTGCGTCGGCGCCCCGCCGAGCAAAAAGAGGAGCATCACATTCTTCGCCTTGCCCGGCCGCGCGGCTGTGCCCGCAGCGGCTTGTGCGCGAAGCAAGTCCGCCAACGAGAAACCGCCCAGCGCGGTCAGCGCTCCCGCCTTCAGCGTCTCCCTACGAGTCAGGCCGTCACAGCAGCGACGCGGACTGCCCAGCATCGTGATCATTGGACCGCCTCCTTCGCTTGGTGGGTCCCCAACGCGGATCTTTCAAGTGGCCGATAGCGTACGGTAAAACGGCGATCAGATCAACTATCGCTTATGCCATTCGCCGTGATTGATGGCTGTTCCGCGCGGCGCTAGAAAACAATGGCGATCGCCGCTGTGGCGACAACCCACAGGAGGACATCGAGCGGCAGGCCTACTCGAACGAAGTCGGCGAATCGGTAGCCGCCGGGGCCGTAGACCATCATGTGGGTTTGATAGCCGATGGGGGTGGCGAATGCACAGGAAGCCGCCACGGCTACGGTGATCGCAAGTGGACGCGGATCGATGCCGAGTGAATTGGCCGCTGCCACGCAGAAGGGAAATGCCAGGGCGGCTGCGGCGTTGTTGGTGATCAATTCGCTGAGCAGGGTGGTGGCGGCGTAGAGAACGGCCACCGTGGCAATCGGGGCCCAAGCAGGGCCAAACATTTGAGTCATTTTCACCATGGCATCGGTTATCACACCGGCTGCCCCCGATTTTTCGAGCGCCGTGCCGATACCGAACGACGCGGCGATCGTTACCAGCACTTGCCACTCCACGGCCTGACGCGCGTCCGAAGTTGAAATGCACCGCGTGGCGATCATCAGGGCCGCCGCAATAAAGGAGGCGAGCATGGGTTCGATCAACTCTGTGCTCATGACAACGATGAGCGCGAGAAACAGACCAATCGCCACCCAGGCCCGATCGTGACGCAGCGGTCGGGAATCTTCCACGTCGCTGACCAGGAAGAAATCGGGATTGTTGCGGTAGGCCCGCGCGAAGTGCCGGCCGGTCTGGAGCAGCAACGTGTCACCGGATCGGAGCACAATATCGCCTACCTTGTTCGTGACCCGGCTTCCGTTGCGGTGAACGGCCACAACCGCGGAATTGTACAGAGCACGGAAATCCGCACTCCGAATATTTTTGCCCACCAACGGAGAAGTGGAGCTGATTACGGCTTCGCACAACTGCCGCCCGCGCGGCCGATGCGGAGAGACTTCGTAAGTCGCGTCGGCCGCGGGAACCAGCCCCGGAATTCTTTTGAGATCGACGATCGTGCCGACCACTCCCGTGAACACGAGTCGGTCTTCCGGCTGAAATTTTTCGTCCGGGCCGACCGGCGCGATGATCTGGCCCTTGCGATCAATCTCAATCAAGAACAGGCCAGGCAACTGCCGCAGGCCGGCCGCCTCAACCGTCTGACCAATCAGCCTGCAGCCCGGCTGCACGAGCATTTCAACCAGGTATTCCCGACGCGCCTCACCCAACTGTTCAAGCAGTTCCTTGCGCTCGGGGAGCAAACGACGGCCGAGCGTCGCCATGTAGATCAGGCCGGCAAGGGCACAGGGCAAACCAACCTTGCCGATCTCGAAAAGGCCCATGCCGCCCTGGAATGCCTTTTCGTTGTGCTTTTCGGCGTACTCGATCATGAGTCCGTGAACTACCAGATTCGTGCTCGTGCCCAGCAACGTGCAAACGCCGCCGAGCACCGTGAGGAACGAAAGCGGAATCAAGAGCTTGGAGGGTGATATTCTTCGTTTGCGGCACCAGTCGATAACGACCGGTAGCAACATCGCGACGATCGGCGTGTTATTCAAAAACGCAGACGACGGCATGACCATGGCCGCCAGGCGAGCCAGCCCTTGCCGCTCCGTCTTGGCCCCGCCGAGAAATTTGTGCCCCACGAAATCAAGTACACCGGTTTCGCGCAACGCGGAGGCGACGACGAACAAGGCACCGACCATTAAGACGCCCGAATTGGCAAATCCGGAGAACGCGTCTTTGATGCTTATGACGTTGAGGGCTGCCAAGACTACGACAGCCATCAAAAAGAGGATGTCCGGCGAGCCGACGTTGCGCGCCAATGCCACCAGGACCAGCAAGGTGATGGCAACGGTAATCCACGCATCGACTGTCATTAAGAATTGCGTCCTTCCCCAAGTACCGAAACGTCTGGAGGCCGAAATTCTAATGACACGGCAAATTGGGACAATGCGAGTATTTGCCTCAAGGTACTGTGCGAACTATGCTCCCTTGTCGGTCATCGCGCACGAAGTGACCCCGATTCTCATCCAAGCACTTCTAGCCGGTAACCGATTCGAAACCCAGCATCGAGCGTGCGTAAGCCCCGTGTTCGACCGAGTTATCTCGAGATGGATGGACTTGGGGAGAGAACCATGCGCAAAGAGCGCCGCTTCCGGCTGATGATTAACGTCTTTCAGGGCAAAATGCTCGCCCGGTTCGTCGCCTACTGGTTCATTTACCAGATCACGCTTTGGAATTTTCTCTTTCTCTGGCAGCTCATGGCCGAGGGAAAAGGGAATCCGCTGGAACAATACGCACGTTTTTTCAGCGCTCACTATCCCATGTTGATCTGCTTTGCGATCGTGGTGCCGTTCTTTGCCTGGGACGCCATGAAGTTCTCGCATCGAGTGGCGGGACCAATTTATCGCCTGCAACAGACCATCCGCGCGGTCGCTGCGGATGATCCAATTCGCCGAGTCAAGCTGAGGAACGGCGATTACCTGCTGGAAGTTGCCGACGACGTCAACGATATGCTTGAGTCGTTGGAAGAACGCGGCGTTTTGACCATCGATCGATCCACCGGGCGAACCAAGCCGGTCGAAACTGCCACGCCTGACAAGTCGGCAGCGTCAGACGCCTCCCACGATGAGTCCCTTTCCTCTCACCTGGCCTAGGCCTCTGTGGAGTCGGCGGTGATCCGAAACAAGCTCTTGTTGAAATTACGCTCCAAACATCGGCGCCGGTCGCGTTCGCGCCGAGTTTTCGTTTCACCTGGCCGAAAATTCCGTCACCAGATTCGCCGTGGGCTCACCGCTATCGAATACTGTTTCATTCTCTCAATAGTCCTTCTCGTGCTTCTACTGGTAGTCCAACACTTTGGCAGCACACTCAAAGCCAGTTTTGGCCATTCAGATACCAAGCTCGAAGCCGTGGGTGTGAGCACAAACTGATCGTTCATGAGCAGTCCACCTGAGCTGTTCGAATATTCAAGACAAAACAACGCGGCCGGCCCATTGGGGCCGGCCGTGCTCGTGTCATGGTACAAGAAGGATTCGACTTCGGTGGTTTGCTATTCCGGAAGTTTATCCACCGCAAAGGACCCGTTGTTGGCGACCGGCAGATACGGAGCATACCGGCTATGAGCGGCCCGCATCGCCTTCTGGCCTGGATAAATCGCGATTCCCATGCTCAGGCTCCAGATCTCCTCCGAAGCACCAGCCGGAAAGCTGTCGCCCGACGGAGAGATGAACTGGGCCTCACTCACGAGCGACAGTGAATCGCTGAGCGGAATGTTGGCGTCGCCGCCGATCGTCCATTCCCCGTGCTCTTCCGCCAGCCCAATCCATGCCCGTGTCGTGGCGTTATTAGGCCAAACATGCCGCCAGAAGAAGTTTGCCTGCGTCATGGGATCCCGGTGCTCGGTCCCGAGAATCGTAATCGTGGCCGGTGGTGGCGCGGGATTCGTGATCACTGTCGCCACAATTCCGCTGTCGCCCCGCTGGCCTTTCGTGACCCAAACGCCCACTTCGTCGAAACTGGTCAGCTCGTAGCCGATCTGTAACCGGAATTGCTGCATGTTCATTTCGTGGTAGTAGTCATCATTGAGGATGTCCCAAACGAATCCCCAATTAAAGCCAGTGTCGCGTCGTTGAAAGAGACCGAGCGTGGTGAAGCTCTGAATGCGGTCATCGTCGCCGGTGAACTGGGTTCCGCGGAAATCGGCAAACGTAACCGCACTACCGATCTGAATGCCCAAGCAATAATCTTCAAGCAGCGGATAGCCCCAGTTGAATCCGAGGCGAACACCAAAATTGCCGTTTCGGTCACCCAAGTCGACCGGGCCTTTGAACCCTTCAAACGTTCCGAAAAGCGACAGATTGTCGCAAAGACCCGAATCGCAAGCGTCGCACGCGGACGCAATTTCCCCATCGACTGCCTGCCCCAAATCGTCGCCGGCGTCGCGGCTCGTCGCTTCCGCCTCAATGTTCTCGGAAAGTTTCGCCTGCTTGAAACCCTCGGAGTTCCTGGTCGAGTACTTGGGAATGCTGATGGACCCCGGCAAGGATGGCACGTTTGCATCAGCAATCCGTCGTTCCAACTCCTCGATCTGCGCCCTGGTGAGGGTCTTCACGGCCACTGAGAGAATCGCTTGTCGCTCGGCGTCCGTGATCTGGCCGTCTGCCAGACTAGGCTCCACAAGCGCCGCGTAGTACTCCTGCAATTCCACACTTCCGGAAACTATCGAATCTTCAATGGCAATCGCGGGCGAACCATTGGCCAGCAAACAGCCCGCACTGCTCGCCAATACCCATTTCCTCAGCCTCTGAGCTGCTCGATTTGAGAACATTCCTTCCCCTCCTTGTTCCGCATGAGTTCCAACAATGCCAGCATAATTATCGGAACCGTCATATTCGGAACTTCAGGCATAGTTGTCATAACCGTTTGCCGGATAATTAGTTGCGTGGCATAATATCCCATACAACCTCTACAATCGTTAAAGGCGGCAAAGTTTACGAAGTCACTTTCGCGATTGCACGGGCTGAAAATGGATGGCTCAACTGAGATCGCGATATTCGCGGCGGGAAAAATTGCTGACCCCTGCGAGGGTCAATGCGACGGCGGCCGCCCAAAGAACATTGGTCGCGGTTGCACCCAACACAGGAAGGAACATTTCCTTCGCGATCAGGGGTGCGATCTTATGGTCCGAACCCGCGTCGTAGATCATGCACGACAGGTAAAAGGACAGCGAAACGCGTTTCACAATGCCGGGCATGTTGCCCAAGAGGCCCTCGAGAAAAAATGTATAGGCCAGCGAAATGATCGTGCCCCGACGAAACGCAGCACCCAGCACGTGGAACAGGCTTGAATAGGCCAAGGCCCCCAGAGTCAGCGCCGGCCAAAAGAGTTTGATGGCCTCGATCCCCAATGGTCTTGCCAGGTAGCACATCGCACCCATGCTCGCGGCTGTCCAGGCCATCACCAAAGTAACCGCGGCGAGCAACTTCGCCAGGTACACGAGCGGCCGAGGCACCGGCGTGATCAAGAGGTACACGAGGGTTTGGTCCTCGCGCTCGCCACCGATCCCGGACGTGCCGTAGCAGATCGCAAAAATGGGAACCAGGAACGCGGCGTGTACGGGCACCAGCACTTCCTCGGCAAGTTTCTTCACCGTCAGATCTTTTTGCATGGACCACGCAAAAACGATCAAACAGGCCAGCGTCGTTAGCACCAAACAGATCAATGTCTGCCGTGAAGAAAACATTCGCCGCAAGGAAAGTACGAAGAGGTGCAAGCACGCACTTGTCATCGACAAAATGGAAATTGCCGATCGCTGATCGCTGGTGGCGGTCTGCTGTACTTCCGATTGACTCATGGACAATCTCTCGCGGATCCTTCTGAAGTGAGCGATCAACAATCCGCCATCAACGATCTCCTAGAAATGTGCCGCTTCTTTCATCACGTAATCAAAAATCGCTCCGGCCGATGCGTCGGTCGTCTGCAACCGCTCGATCTCGAATCCTTCATCGACCACGAGATTTGTAAATCGCGGGAAGAACTCGCTCGGCCTGTGGACCTGCAGCCATAATTCGTCTGTTCCCCGCACTTCGACGCCCCGCACGAGTTCCCAATGGACGATTCGGCTGGCCAGGTCACGAGCGCGGTCTGAATTGATGCGCACGTGCAACGGGTAATTGTCCAGCATGTCGCGGATTTCCTTGAGTGTGCCCGAAGCCAGCAGTCGGCCACGACCCATGAAGAGCACGCGATCGGCCAGCGTGTCCATTTCATCGAGAATGTGGCTGGATACCAGGAGCGTCTTGCCGCGGCTCGTGAGCGATCGAAAAAGCTCCATCAACTCGCGGCGGCCGACTGGGTCGATGCCGTTGAGCGGTTCGTCCACGACGATGATATCGGGGTCGTGCACCAGTGCCTGTGCCAACTTGATTCTCTGTCGCATGCCCTTGGAATATCCGCGCAGCCGGCGATCGGCCCGATCCAGCATTCCAACCTCAGCCAGTGCCGCCTCGGTTCGTTCCTGAGCCGCACGGCGATCAAAACCGTGCAAGCGTGCCATCGTGCGAACAAACGCTCGACCCGACATCTCCTCATAAAATGCATCCACGTCCGGACAATACCCGACGTGCGACTTCGCCGCCGCCGACCAGGCACGCACGCCACAAACCGAAACTTCACCCAAACTCGGACGCAGTTGGCCCGCCAGAAGTTTGATCAGCGTCGTTTTGCCCGCCCCGTTCGCACCCAAAAGACCCGTGATGCCCGCACCCAACTCGAAGCTCACCTCGTTCACTCCGATCACCGGCCCGTACCATTTCGAGACCTCGCGGAATTCGACGAGGGGGGCGAGTGACGAGTGACGAGTGACAAGGGGCGAGTCCACACCTGAACTCGTCGGAGATTTGGCAATTGACTGGATCATTCATCATCTCCATTACCGGACAACTTCGACCGCACGTACCTTGCGAACGAGCACGATCAGGCAGATGAGACACACGGCCGGCACGATCCACGCCGCCCAGTACGCCAGGCGGTCCTCATCGCGTTCCAGGTTGAGCGAACCAAAACACCATTTGCCCAGCGTCCGCAGGTCGCGCCAGAGACTGAGCAGCCGCCAAATGCGGTTGTCGCGGATATTCCGCATGTGCTCACCCACGATCGGCAAAAGAATGAATATGCACGACCACGTCATCACCAGCGGCACGGCGCGAGGAACCCACGAGGCAATCGCCGCCAGCAACAGGCTGAGCACCACCGCCATGATCAAACCATAGCCCAGAATGCCGAAGAGTATTCGCGGGTTTTCTCGGAAGTAATCCAGCGAATTCGACAGTAGACCATACTCGACATAGAGGACTAACGCCGGCACGGTGGTGATCAAGAGCACGATTGCCTCAATTGCGAGCAGCTTGGCACTGACGTAGTGCCGCCGTTCCATGCGACGCGACAAATAAAACGAGAGACCACCCTGGTGATAATCGCTGCCGATCAACTGCGACCCGGCAAAGGCCAGGAGCAACATGGTGACGGTTCCCTGGGCGAACATGAAATCCAGGTACGCTTCGCCTGTGCCTGTGACCTTCACGCTGTCCAGGAACTTCGCGAAGCCCGGATTCTCCACGGCAAGCTGGGCCTTAATATAGATGATCGCGAAGGTGAAGAGAAAATTGAGCAACCCCAAGGCCAAGAGCACCCAGAAAATCTTGCGGCGAAGCACAAGCGACAGGCCCGACCGCACGATGGGCCAGCACGCCATCCAGGGCGAACGCAGGTCGCCGCGCCAGCCGCGATATCCCAACAGCTCAATTGCCATTCTCGCCGATCACTCCTGTTTCAACACTCGATGATATAGCGATTCCAGGTTTTCGTGGTCCGGTTCCAGCCCGCGCAACACCACTTTGTGGTTGTCGGCCAGTGCAAAAAAGGTCCGGTTGCTCCAGCCGTCGGGGACGATCGCTAATGCCTCGTCTCCCGGCGCGCCGGGATCAGCAAGAATTTGTACGCCCTCAGATTCCAGGTCCCGGAGAAATTGGGCGGCCTGGCCTTGCCACTGCAACCGATATCGTCCGCGGTATGTCGCCCGAAGCTCCTCAATGCGGCCGACCCGGACGACTTGACCGCGTTCCAAAATGATTACCGACTCGCAGACGCGGTCGATGTCGCCCAGCAAGTGCGTGGACAAGATCAGCGATTTGCCGTGTCGCCCGGCCAGCGTGCCCAACAGTTCCAGCATCGACTCCCGGCCATCCGGATCGAGACCGGCCGTCGGCTCATCGAGCAAGAGCAGTTCAGGATCATGCACCAAGGCCGTGGCCAACTTCAACCGCTGCTTCATGCCGACCGAGTATTCCTCGTGGCGTCGGTATCGGGCCTCTTCCAGTCCCAGATACGAAAGCACTTCGTGGGCTCGCCGCATCGCCTGCCGGCGCGGCATGCCCGACAATTCACCGGCCAAGCTCACGAACTCCACACCCCGCAGGCCAGGCAATGTCATTTCCGCCTCGGGCATATAGCCGACTCGCGCCCGCAAGGCCACGCCGCTGCCGCGAATATCGTGGCCCATCACTTGCCCGCGGCCCGCCGTCGGTCGCATCAACCCGAGCAGAATCTTGAGCATGGTCGATTTGCCCGCACCGTTTTGCCCGACCAAGCCCACGGCGCCACGCTCCACCTTGAGACTGACATCCTTCAGGGCGCAGAGCGAGCCATAGAAGTGCGTAACCTGTTCCAGTTCAAACAGTGACATGGCAGTATTATGCCCGGCCCGCCGAGCCTGCAAAAGAGCGTGCCAGAGGTTGCCGCCGCAGCCAGCCGGAATAATTCGGACATTCCGCACGGAATTCTCAGTTTTCAGCCGTCCGTGTGCAGTATTCAGTCTCATGAACGAGAATGAAAACTAGACACCGAAAACTATCCGCCTGCCCTGCGCGGGCGGTGGTGGCTATAATTCGCGCAGTGGCTTGGCTTGGATTCAGGCCCAGCAAAATCTGTTCACACACTTGGCGAAGGACCGGCCCGATGGACCCAGACCTCAAACGATCCGTTCAAGACACCACCGACCGTATTATCCGCCTGCGGGACAGTCTTTGACCTCTCTGCCAAGGAAACTCGCAAAAAAACAATCGAGGCGCGCATGGCCGCGCCGGGGTTCTGGGACAATTCGGAATCCGCTCAAGCGACAATCCAGGAACTCAAAGTCATCACCAAGGTCTTGGATCAGTTCGGCGGTCTCGTCGTCGCCGGCCATGATCTGACGGCGCTGGCCGAACTCGCGGAAGAAGATGGTTCCGCCCAGACCGAGGCGGAGTTGCGCGCCGAGGCAAGCCGCGTCGAGGGCGAACTGCGATCGGGCGAGTTCAAGGCCATGCTCGCCGGCCCGCACGATCATCTTGGCGCCTTCATCACCATCCACGCCGGCGCGGGTGGCACCGAGGCCTGCGACTGGGCCCAGATGCTGATGCGCATGTATCAGATGTGGCTGAACGACCACGGCTGCGAGACCGACGTCGTGGATCTGTCGCCGGGCGAAGAAGCCGGCATCCGCAGTGCGACCCTGGAGGCCCGCGGCGATTTTGTTTACGGAAACTTGAAGGGCGAAACCGGCGTTCACCGGCTCGTCCGCATCAGCCCGTTCGACGCCAACTCCCGCCGCCACACCTCGTTCGCCTCCGTGGACGTCATGCCCGAACTGGACGACGACATCGCCATCGAAGTTCGCGAGGAAGACCTGCACGTCGACGTCATGCGCGCCAGCGGGGCCGGCGGCCAGCACGTGAACAAAACCAGCTCGGCCGTACGCATGACCCACCTGCCCACCGGCATCATCGTCAAGTGCCAGAACGAACGCAGCCAACACAAGAATCGCAAGATGGCCCTCTCCATGCTCAAGGCAAAACTCCTGCGCATGGAAGAAGAAAATCGCCAAAGCGAAATAAACCGCCTCTACGACGAAAAAGGCGAAATCGCCTTCGGCAGCCAAATCCGCTCCTACGTTCTCCAGCCCTACCAACTCATCAAAGACCACCGCACCGACGAGGAGACCGCAAAAGTTCAGGATGTGCTCGACGGCCACATCGACAATTTCATCGAGGCGTATTTGCGGCAGAAGATAGGTGGCGGGAAGTAATGCGGTGGCCGACGAGTGACCCGGTTCAGGATGGCCTGAGGATTTGACGAACCCGCTCCGCCACGACTTCATCTTCGCCCGGCTGAAGCGTGAAGACGGAGATGAGGAATCCTTCGTCGCCCGTGCCGTGCACGCGCGCGGTGGCGATCGAAGGGTCGCCGGCGGCGAGTTGCTGCTTCATCTGGTCGCGAGTGACCTTGAGCTGAGCTTCGTCCCAGAAGATGAGCAGGTGCGGAACGTGGTTGGCGATCGGCGGCACGATGGTCTTGGTCGTCACCGTGGGAATGTCGCTGACGGCGGCGGCGATTACCGAGATGCTTCGCTCCCGCTCGCGCCACTCCGCCGCATGGTCCAACCGAAGGTAGCGCTGAACGGCTGTCAGCATGGCGACCATGTTTTCTTTGCTGACCTTCATTCCGCGGCCGATGTTGCCGCAGCGCGGGGCCGTGTTTAGCTCGGCGGCCTCGATCAAATCCTTGCGGCCGACGAGCAGGCCGGCGTCTTGCGGCCCGCGAATCGCCTTGCCGCCGCTGAAGACGACAAGGTCGAATCCGAACTTGGTGTATTTCCAGAGCGAGTCCACGGGCGGCACGTCGGCAGCAGCGTCGAGCAGCGTGGGGATGCTGTGCTTGCGAGCCACTGCGACCCATTCCTCGCGTTTGATTTTGCCCGCGTCCTCGTGGACGTTGTACGAGAACATCATCGCGGTGCGCTCGCTGATTGCCCGCTCCAGGTCGTCCCGCGTCTCGACATCCACGAGTTTAACGCCGCACGCAGTGACGAGATTGTCGTAGCACTCGCGGTGCGACTTCTGGCGAATCACTTCGCGGCCCATATCGGGCGACAGCGGCAGTCGGCCGACGAGGCTGTGGTCGCGATAAGTCAGGACCGCGGCCGTCCCGACGAGGATGCCGCCCGCCGCGCCGGTCGTGACCAGCGCCGCCTCGACGCCGAGCAGTTCGGCGATCCGCCGGCCGACACGGTCCTGAAGTTCAACGAGCGGGATGAAGCTCTGCGAAGCCGCGTTCCAGGCCGCGAGCACTTCCGGCGGCATGATCGACCCACCCAGGGCGGTCATCGTGCCCGCAGCATTGATGATCGGTTTGATGCCGAGTTCTCGGTAGACATCGGTCGCCGCAGTTGCCAGCGCCGACTGCGCTTCCTTCTTTGCAGCCCCCATGAGTAGTCCTCCCACCACGCTGCCGGCACTGGTTTGCAGAACGGCACGCCGCGACAAATCCGCATCATGTTCGTGGCTCATTTTCCTTCACTCCTCGTGAAACCACTCCGGCGGAATCTCCAGCGACCAGACTTTGCTACTCAGTGGCTGGGCGTGGCCGTCGGCGATCCAGCGTCGTTGAATGACCTGTGTTGCGCATTCGCCTTGCTTGCTTCGGCCGATGAACGGGGGTCTGCGGCAACAGGTTTGAACTCCGGCTCCCAGATCCATGGGATTACGTTAGCACGTGACGCCCACGTTTCCCACTTGGCTGCGAGTTCCTTCGCTTTCGCAGGGTTCTCGGCGGCGAGGTTATTGGCTTCGACGCGATCGGTTTTCAAATCGTAAAGTTCCCAAGGGCCGCCGGGGCCTTTGGCGACGAGCTTCCAATCGCCGGCGCGGACGGCGCGGTTGCCTTCGTGCTCCCAGAAGATGGCGTCGCGGTCGAGCGGTAGGTTCGCGAACGCGGGGACGAGGCTCTTGCCTTCGGGGGGCGTGATCGGGCGGCCACCCGACTGGTTCGGATATTTCGCGCCGGAGACGTCGACGCACGTGGCCATGATGTCGATCAGGTGGCCGGGTTGCGTGCGGGAAGGGAAAAAGGGGTCGGGAGTCTTTTGTGCGAAGCACCCTTCGGGCCGTTCCGGCAAAAGACTCCCGACCCCTTTTTCCCTTCGGATGCCGGCGGGCCAGTGGACGATGAGCGGCGTGCTGATGCCGCCCTCGTGGACCCAATGTTTGTATTCGCGGAATGGCGTGTTCGAGACGTTTGCCCAGCCGCGGCCGTACGCGACGAAAGTGTCGTACGGGCCGGGCATGACGTTCGGGCCTTGGCGGACCGGGTAGCCGTCGCGCGTCTGCGGTGGCACGAGCGCGGCGGGGAGCGTTTCGGGCGGAATCGGGTCGAGCATCGGGCGGTCGGCGCGAGGGCCGTCGATGCGATCTTTCGTTACGCCGCGACCCATCTCTTCGGCACAGCCGCCGTTGTCTTGGAGATAAAAGATGAGCGTGTTGTCGAACAGTCCGGTTCGTTTCAGTTCCGCGACGAGCCGGCCGATGCCGCAATCCATGCGATCAATCATGGCCGCGTACACTTCCATGCACGCGATTTCGCGCGGCTTGTTCGCGACCTTGTCCCAGTCGCCGGTCTGCACGGTCATGCCCTGCTTCGGGTCAATGAGTCCGAGCCGCGTCGCCTTCTCGAAGCGTGCCTTGCGAATCGGTTCGTACCCGCCGTCGTACTTTCCCTTGTACCTGGCAATGTCTTCCGGCAGTGCGTGCATCGGCCAGTGTGCGGCGGTGAAGGCAACGTACATGAAAAACGGCTGTCCCGCGTAATCGCGCACGTGATCGCCGACGAATCTTGCGGCGTGGTCCGAGATCGCGTCGGTGAAGTAGTAACGGTCCGGCTTGTATTCTGGGTCGGCGTAGGGCGAGATCAATTGATTGTCTCTCGCCAGTGTCCACGGATCGTAGAAGCTGCCGCCGCCGGAAATCATGCCGTAGAACCGATCGAACCCGCGTTGTCGCGGCCAGGTCGGTTTCGGCCCGTCATTCTTGAGATGGGCATTGAGCGTCACGTGCCACTTGCCGACCGCGTAATTGCGATAGCCCGCCGGTTTCAGCACCTCGGCGATCGTCACGCAATTCTGATTCAGCCCGCCGCGATAGCCGGGAAACTTTTCGCCCTTGTCGTCGGTCATGTGCCCGACGCCGGCCTGGTGAGGGTAGAGCCCAGTGAGCAGCGACGCCCGCGTCGGGCAGCATCGCGCTGTGTTGTAGAATTGTGTAAATCGCAGCCCGCCCGCGGCAAGCGAGTCGAGCGTCGGCGTGTTGATCTCACCGCCGTAGCAACCAATGTCGGAGAAGCCCATGTCGTCGGAAAGGATGACGACGATATTGGGCTTCCGAGAGTCGCCGACCGTGGCCGTTGCGACCGGAGCGAAGAGTATCGCAACCAGCGAACAGGCAACGAGCGACTTAAGTGGCGTGTCTGAGTTTGTCATTCGCATGCGTCAACTCCTCGGTCGACAACCAAACAATTCCCGAATCGGCTCAACTCGCGCAAACGTAGGCGAATCGCGGCCTGTTAGCCTAGCCGTCCCGGCCGCGAGTCTCAATAATCTACGCGGTTACGAAGGGAGAATGCGACAACGATGAATATTTTGCAGCAACAGGACCCGCAACTCTGGGACGCAATCGAAGGCGAGCGGCGACGGCAACGCGAGGGGTTGGAACTAATCGCATCCGAGAATTACACCAGCCCCGCCGTGCTCGCGGCGATGGGGACGGAGCTGACGAACAAGTACGCAGAAGGCTACCCCGGCCGGCGATACTACGGCGGCTGCGAGTTCGTCGACACGATCGAGCAACTGGCGATCGACCGGGCAAAGCAGCTTTTCGGGGCTGAGCATGCTAACGTGCAACCGCACGCCGGTTCGCAGGCAAACATGGCAGTGTATTTCGCGTGCCTGGAGCCCGGCGACACGATCTTGGCGATGAACCTCGCGCACGGCGGGCACCTGACCCACGGGTCGCCCGTGAATTTTTCCGGCAAGATTTACAAGGTGGTTCCCTACGGCGTAACGCAGGATACGCACCGCATCGACTATGATCAGGTGGCGAAGCTGGCTCGGGAGCACAAGCCGAAGCTAATCCTAGCCGGGCACAGTTCGTATCCGCGTCAGATCGATTTCGCACGGTTCGCCGAGATTGCTCGCGAGGTCCGCGCGGTGTTCGTCGTAGACATGGCTCACTTCGCCGGGCTGGTCGCGGGCGGTTGTCATCCCAGCCCGGTGCCGCACGCGGATTTCGTCACGTCGACCACGCACAAGACCCTGCGTGGGCCACGCAGCGGGTTCGTGCTATGCCGGCGCGACATCAGTCCTCAACTCGCCGAACGATTCATCGCGAAGCCGGGCGAAACGAAGGAATTGAAGAAGAAGTCCGATGATCCGGCCGGCTACTGGGCACGCAAACTCGACTCGGCCGTCTTCCCCGGCATGCAAGGCGGGCCGCTCGAACACACGATCGCCGCAAAAGCCGTCTGCTTCCGCGAGGCAATGGAGCCGAGTTTCAAGACGTACGCGGAACAGGTCGTCGCCAACGCGAAGGCGCTCGCCGACGAACTTGCCCGCGCCGGCTTTCGACTCGTTTCCGGCGGAACGGACAATCACCTCATGTCGGTGGATGTCACGGCCAAAGCCGGTCTCACGGGCAAGATCGCCGAGCAGGCGTTCGATCATGCCGGCATCACGGTAAACAAGAACATGATCCCGTTCGACCCGCGCAAGCCGATGGATCCGTCCGGCATCCGCATTGGCACGCCGGCCGTGACGACACGCGGCATGAAAGAGCCGGAAATGAAGTTGATCGGTCAATGGATTTTGCGTGTACTCACGGCACCGGATGACCGCGGCACACATGAGCAGGTTCGCGCTGCCATTGGCGAACTTTGCAGAGGTTTTCCGGTGCCGTCAGAAAGGCGTTGATGTCGGTAGAGGCCAAGCAACAAAATGCTTATTTCTGCATTTTGCAGGGGAAAAGCACGGGCGTTCGTAGCAAAATATCTCTCTCGTGAAAACGAACACACTTGGCCAGGATGTTTTTCATTAATGCACCCGTCAGAAGGATGTCAACTTGCACGACATTGCAATTTACGATGGTCACTGAACTCACTTTGTGGAGGAACTCATGAACACGCGACGTTGGGGAGTTGTGTTGTGGACTGTTTTCGGACTGTTTCACGCGGCAGCATTTGCCGATGACAGCGCGCCGCTCAAGTATAAGCTGGCCAAAGGGGACAAACTGATTTATCGATCCAAGTCGGAAATGAAACAGACGCAGACATTCGCCGGCATGACAATCGAAAACGAAATGACCAACGACAGCATTTCGTCCTACACAGTCGATGGCGTGGACGAACAAGGGAATTTTCAGATGACTGTGAAAGCCGAACGCCTGAAGGTGAAGGCGACGGTCGGGCCTCTCGGCGATTTCGAATTCGATTCGCAGTCAAGCGAACGCGACAAGTCGAGCATAATCGGTGCGGCCCTGACACCACTCTACGAACGAATGAGCGGACTCGTCTTCCAGGCGAAGATCAGCCCACTGGGTGAAGTGCTGGAAGTGAAAGGGTATGCCGAACAGCTAAAGGACATTCTGGCGAACAACCCCCTTGGAAGTCAGTTCTCCGGCGGCGGAACGGACGAAGCGGCCAAGCAGAGCCTGAAGGAACTTTTCGTTAAGCTGCCCGGCAAGTCACTGCAACCCGGCGATTCGTGGGATACGCCTTCCGAGGTTGACCTGCCTAACATCGGCAAGACCAAGAGCAAATCCTCGTATCGTTACACGGGCACGGAAAAGATCAACGGTCGGGATGCGGCCAAGTTTGAGGTAACAAACGAGACGTCTGTTTCGCTGGATATCGATCAGGGCGGCGCAAAGATCACAGGTACAATCAGCTCGACCGGCGCGACGGGCATTATCCACTTCGACCTTGAAACGGGCCGTATCGTGCGCGTCACAGGCAACGCCACGCTCGGCGGCGATCTGAGCATCGACGCGAACGGGATGATCATTCCGCTACGGAATGATCAAACCGTGAAGGCCACTATCGAGTGGCTGGAGAAGTTGCCGGATTAGTCCACAGCCAAGAACAGGTAAGCCCCGCCCCCGAAATTGTTCGGTGGTCGGGGCTTTTTTTGTTGCGGTGAGAATTGATTGTGGTCGCAGCGCGAGTAGCACAAAGGCCGGCAAGTCAATGGGGAAAACCCAGTCGGTTTTTCTTGGGATTAGTTGCTCTTCACGCGCTCGATTTTTACGGACTGGATGACGATGTCCTTCGCGGGGCGATCGCCGGGCTGTGTCCGAGTCTTGCCGATCTTTCGGACTACGTCCAGGCCGTCGACGACTTCGCCGAAGACGGAGTGTTTGTTGTCCAGGTGTGGCGTCGGTCCCAGCGTGATGAAGAATTGGCTGCCGTTCGTGTTGGGGCCGGAGTTTGCCATAGACAGGATCCCCTCCTTGCTGTGGCGAGCCTTGGGATTGAATTCGTCGGCAAATTTATATCCCGGTCCGCCCGTGCCCTGGCCCAACGGGCAGCCGCCCTGAATCATGAATCTGTCGATAACACGGTGAAAGATGAGTCCGTCGTAGAACGGTTTTTTCATCTTGGCTCCAGACTTCGGATCGGTCCATTCCTTGGTGCCTTCGGCCAACCCCACGAAATTGTCGACCGTTTTCGGTGCCTCGGCGTCAAAAAACTTGATCGTGAACTTGCCTTCGGTCGTGGTGAAGTTGGCGTAGATACCGGGTTTCAATTTGGACTCCTTTTTTGTCTTGGCCTGAAGTAGCAGGGGAAGTAATCGCACACAGGGCGATCACGGTTGCAATCAAAACGACGATTGTGTTTCGGCGGGTCGTTGGCACTCTGTGATGCATGGGCGTGCTCCTTTCATTTGCGAGATTGATTTCAAGGTTGGCCGGTCATTTGGGTTGAAGGCGGCGTACAGATTGGATGACAACTCGAGTCTGGGGAACGTCCTTGAGGGTTTCTTCTTTTTCTTCGCCGGCCACTCGAATGATCGCGCGGCCGGAGTCAGTCTTCACCTGGCGGATTTTGTCGACCACATCCATACCTTCGATCACGCGGCCGAAGACGGCGTAGCCGTGACCGTCGGGTTTCGGTCGATTGAGTCGTTCGTTATCGACGACGTTGATGAAAAACTCGGACGTTGCGGTATCCGGATCGGACTCGCGCGCCATGGCGATCGTGCCGCGGTCGTTCTTGAGCCCGTTGGCCGCTTCATTCCTGATCGGCGGCTTCATGCGCTTCTCACGCATCGGCTCCGTGTTGTCAAACCCGCCGCCTTGGATCATGAACGTGGCGATCACGCGATGAAATAATGTGCCGTCGTAAAACTTGTCATCCACATAATTCAAGAAATTCTTAACGGTGAACGGTGCCTTTTCCGGAAACAGCTCGATCCGAATTGTGCCCATTGAGGTCTTCATCTCGACAATCGGGTTTTTGTCGCTCTTGGGCTCGTCGGCCGTCGTCGATTGCAAAAAACGACCAAGGGCAACTATCAAGATGCAGGCGGACAAAAGATGGTAGCGCCGCACAACAGCTCCTTCCTCAGTTTCAGAAGGACAAGGTTTGCTCGATTCGGTCGGGATCATATCAAATCGATCGCCCAATTGCCTCTGCGACTCGGCGGCAATCGGCAATCATTTTATCAAAGGCGTCGAACGTGATGGTCTGGTAGCCGTCGCTCCAGGCAGCCTCCGGGCACGGGTGGACTTCGACGATCAGGCCGTCGGCGTCGGCAGCTACGGCGGCCCGGGCCATCGTCGCAACGAGGTTGGCCTTGCCCGTGCCGTGGCTGGGATCGACAACGATCGGCAGGTGGGTTTTCTGGTGCAGGTACGGGACGGTGGCCAGGGGGAGAGTGAATCGGGTGTGCTCCTCGAATGTACGAATACCGCGCTCGCAAAGCATCACCTGGCTGTTTCCGCGGTCGAGGATATATTCGGCGGCGAGCAGGAACTCGTCCATCGTGGCCGATGGTCCGCGCTTGAGCAGAATGGGTTTCCCCGAATCGCCGGCGGTCTGGAGCAAAAGATAGTTCTGCATATTGCGAGCGCCGATTTGAAGCACGTCGGCGAATTGAGCGACCTCGTCCACGTGCTCTCTAGCCATGACCTCGGTGACTACGGCCAGCCCAGTCGCGTCGCGGGCGGCGGCGAGCATTTTCAGTGCTTCGTGCTTCAGTCCTTGGAAACTGTAAGGGCTGGTGCGCGGCTTCCACGCACCGCCGCGCAGGGCAGTGGCCCCGGCATTCTTGACCGCCTGGGCGATCGAGAGAATCTGCTCCTCGCTCTCGACGGAACATGGGCCCGCAATGACGCCGATTTTCCCGCTGCCGCACTCGAAGTCCCGCGTGCGAACGACGGTTCGTTCCGGTTGGACCTCCGTGCTGGCCATTTTGTACGGGGCCAAAATCGGCACGACGCGATCGACTCCATCGCCGCTTTCCAGGGCCTGCTTCGTGCCGTCCCGCTTTTCGCCAATGGCCGCGATTACAGTTCGCTCGGTGCCGACTATCACGTGCGTCTTTAGCCCCATTGCCTCGATCCTTTCAATCATGTGGTTGACCTGTAGTTGGCTGGCGTGTGGCTTCATGACGACGATCATCGCTGGTTACCTCCGTCGCTGGGGCAGGCGCGGGCCCGCCGAATTTGATCTTGTCCAAACAAAAAAGGCCCTGAAACCACCTGGGTCCAGGGCCTTTGCTTTTCGTTGTCGGATGCTCTAGTCGAAAGTCCTCGCAAGCCCGGGTCCCGTGCCGGTAAAGTAAAACCAAAAGTACTCTGACCAATTGCCGCGGTTGGCAACGCCGCTGGTACTCTCAGGGGTAACTCGAAGTTCCAAAGCCATAATCGCTCGCGGGTGTTTTTGAATAGAGGCCGAGCCGAAAACCGGCCCGGCCCCCGACGTAGGGTTCGTAGCTGCCTTTCGTAGCCGCAACAGTTGCGGCCGGACAGCCCGTCGGCTGCCCTAAAACAGCCACCTCTGGTTGGTACTACACATGTATTGGACCACCTCCTTCCTGCTAAAGACCCGCCCGGCCTGCGGAAGCCAGACTCCCGCCAGTCCGAGCCTCTAGCCCCTCGTGCCACGTTCGCACGAAACGACATAAAGACTGTAACCACCCGCTGGCAAGTGCGTCAATCAGACATTTCGCTTCCACCCAGGAATTTGCGATATGCCCCTCACAAAACCATTCATTTCTTCGCGCCGCCCAACCGAAGCGATGCGCAGACGCCGCGAAACGCAGATTCGCCCCGCTCCAAATCGAGATCGCTGGTCTGGGCAAAGATGAGCACTGCTTGTTTCTTCGATGTGAGTGCACGAATCCAGCACGTGTTGGTTAGATCGAGACTGAAGAAATTCAAGTCGTGCCCGACGGCCGATTGGTCTGCGATCGTCTCGGAAATTGGGTTCGAGTCCAGGTCCGGATACTCGTCGGCCATCGTTTGAAGCGCTTCGTCGGCCAGTTCACAGGCGGCCATCGGCTTGTCATAGTAATTGAGAATGAGAAACATCGAGTAAGGGCTCTGAAGGTTCAGTGTAACGCCGTCTTGATTGCGAGTTTCATCGAGTTGCCAGCCGTCGGGGTAGAGAAACTGAACAGACGGATTCTGATAAGTGTTTGTCATTTCGAGTTTGCATCCGACTTTTTGTCCTTCGCCAAAGTGGCCGGATGCTAACGCGCGACGGCAGCCAGTACAATCTAGCAAACTGCTTGACGCTCGGTTGAAATGGCCGTTATAGTGGCTTGCTGGTTCGGCCGGACATGCTTTTCTGCACGTCTGAAGTTACATCGGTTTCGGGTGTTGCGGCTTGTTGCTGGGGGGCGAAACCTTCGCGGGCTGCAACCCGGAGTACCCCCAAACTCGCGGGCAGCTTGACCCCCTCGGTGAAGGAAGGACAAACATGAATCCCGAGGTGCTAGACCTCCGGGAAGCCGACGACCCGCGCGATGTGGTTCACCGAGTTGTGGAACGCCTCGCTCATGGCGGGCTGGTCGCACTTCCTACCGAAACCGTGTATGCAATCGCCGCCAGCGCGTTGGTTCCCGCCGCAGTCGAGCGATTGCTGCAGGTCAAAAATCGCTCGCCGGAAAAACCCCTGACCCTGGGCATCAAGTGCTCGGACGAAGCGCGAGATTGGGTTCCGGGCATGAGCCCGCTGGGCCGCCGTATGGTGCGGCGCTGTTGGCCCGGCCCCGTGACGCTCGTTTTTAACGAATCCGCAACTCAAGGGCTTGTCCGTCAGTTGCCCGAACTGGTCAGGCAATCAGTTTGTCCAACGGGTAGCTTGGGGCTGCGTGTGCCGGCCCATTCTGCGGTGCTCGACTGCCAGCGACTGCTGCCTTGGCCGCTCGTCCTCACCAGCGCCAGCCGGAACGGGCAACCGGCCCCCGTGACCGCCGAACAAGTTATCCAGAATTTGGAGGACGGCATCGATCTCGTTTTGGATGATGGCCCGTGCCGGTACGGTCAACCGGCGAGTGTGCTGCGGGTTTCCGGCGACAAGTGGGAACTGCTGCGCGAGGGAGTTGTCACGGAGGATGCCATCCGCCGCCTGGCCCGGTGCCTGATCCTGTTTGTCTGCACAGGCAACACGTGCCGCAGTCCAATGGCCGAGGCGATTTGCAAAATGCTGCTCGCCAAGCGGCTCAAGTGCAAAACTGACGAACTGCCCGCACGCGGGTTCGAGATTGTTTCGGCGGGTGTCGCGGCCGTGTCGGGCGATACGGCTTCGCCGGAGGCGGTTCAAGTGATTCGGGAGATGGGTAGCGACTTGCGCGACCACGTTTCACACGCCCTGACGGCCGAGACGGTGTATCAAGCCGATCACATCTTCACGATGACAGAAAGCCACCTGCGTCAACTGTCGAACATGGTTCCCGAAGCATCCGAACGCATGACTATGTTGCGTCGCGACGGCGGCAACATTGCCGATCCGGTGGGCCTCGACACCGACGCTTACCGTCGCAGTGCCCAGGAGATTGAATCGAATTTGAAGCTGATCGTTAGCGAGCTGTTGCCATGAAAGTAGCCATTGGCAGTGATCATCGCGGCATCCAAGTGAAGCGCAAGATCGGAGAGCTTGTGCAACGGCTCGGTCATGAGGTCGTCGATTACGGTGCCTCGAGCGAAGATTCGGTCGATTACCCCGACTTCGCGATCCTGGTGGCCAAAGCCGTTTCAGAGTCCCAAGCGGAGCGCGGCATCCTGATTTGTGGCACGGGAATCGGCATGAGCATGGCGGCGAACAAGGTGCGCGGTGTCCGAGCCGCCCTTTGCCACGACGACGTGACCGCCGAAATGAGCCGCCGGCACAACGATGCCAACGTGATGTGCCTCTCTGCCGATCTCTTAGGTGAGCGGCTCATTGACCGCATGATCGAAATCTGGCTCAACACCCAATTCGAAGGCGGCCGGCACGCCCGCCGCATCGAAAAAATCAAGAACATCGAAGACACCGGATCATGCTGACACGTGTGTTCGATGTCTCGATTGGTTTCCGGCTGTCACCCACCGCCAACTCATCGGAGTACGACTGATGCCACGCAAGAATATTTCCACCGGCACTCGCTGGGAGCCGCTTGTCGGTTATTCCCGTGCAGTTCGCGTGGGCCAGCTCGTGTTCGTTTCCGGCACGACGGCCACTGACGATCGTGGCGAAATCGTCGGCGTGGGCGACCCGTACGCTCAGGCGAGTCAAACTCTGAAGAACATCGCCCGCGCGCTGGAACGGGCCGGGGCCTCGCTCAACGACGTGGTCCGCACGCGCATCTACGTAACCAACATCGACGATTGGGAGAAGATCGGCCGCGCCCACGGCGAAGTCTTCCGCGACATCCGACCGGCTACCAGCATGGTCGAAGTGAAACGCCTGATCGCCCCGGAAATCCTGCTGGAAATCGAGGCCGACGCCGTCATCGAAGGCTGACCGGAGTGCAAACCCTAACGTAGCTCATCGAGTCATTTTTGAGGAGTGGCTCGATCACCCCAATAATTGGACAGGCGGCGTTCGCGGTATCGTAGCAGGGCATCTTCAATAACCGCAAAAGTCGCGGCGGCCGGCTGGAACTCTTCGACTTCGACCGCCTTGCCTTCAAGCTGCTTGTAGTCCTGGAAAAAGCGACGCAACATGGTCAACCGGTGGGTAGGCAATTCACCGGCCTCGGTGAAGCTGTTGAACTCCGGATCATCCACCGCGACAGCCAGGATTTTGTGGTCCTTCTTGCCCGAATCGATCATGGTCATCAGGCCAATTGCGCGGGCGGTCACCAGGGTCAGCGGGGCCACGGGCTCTTGGCAGAGCACCAAAACGTCCAACGGGTCGTCGTCGTCTGCGAACGTCTGCGGGATGAACCCGTAATTGGCCGGATAGTACACAGCCGAATACAGCACGCGGTCGAGCCGCAACAGGCCCGTCATCTTGTCCAACTCGTACTTGACGCTCGAGCCCATCGGGATTTCGACGACGCTGATAAACCTGCCCGGAAGTTTGTCGCCGGGGCTCACGTCGTGCCAAGGATGGATCATGGATTCGAGATCTCAGATTTCAGATTTGAGATTTGAAAGATCGGAAGCGCGGCGTTCATGCTGCCAGATCGAAATCCCTCAAGATCGAGCGTGATCGACTTAAAGCCGAGGGACTTGAAGTACTGCACCAATTCGGTCCGCGCCGCCGGCTCGACAAGCTTCGGTAATTCGGCGATCGGAACTTCGATGCGAGCTGCGTCGGGTTGTGGGTATCGTACCCGAAGCTCGCGGAAGCCGCGCTCGCGCAAAAAGCGTTCGGCCGCGTCGATCTGGGCCACACGCTCGGGAGTCACATCCAGGCCATAGGCGACGCGACTCGAAAGGCACGGCGTCGCCGGTTTATCCCAAGTCGGCAGTCCCCAATGCCGGGCCAACTCGCGCACCTCGGCCTTGTTCAAATTCGCCTCGATCAGCGGGCTACGCACGCAATGTTCGTCCGCGGCCCTCATGCCCGGCCGCCAGTCGCCCGTGTCATCCGTGTTCGCTCCGTTGGCGATCACATCGACACCAAGCTCGGGCAGCAGTTGTTCGAGTTGCGTGTACAGCTCGGTCTTGCAGAAATAGCAACGATCCGAGGCGTTCTTCAAATAGTCCGGATTCTCGAATTCGCTGGTGTGAATGACTCGATGGCGAATTCCGATCAGCCGCGCCAGCTCTTCGGACTCGTCCAGTTCGCCCGAGGCCAAACTGTCGCTGACGGCCGTTACCGCGACTGACCTGTCGCCGATTGCAAGCTGTGCGGCCTTGGCCACGACGGTCGAATCGATGCCACCGGAAAACGCGACCGCTACGCGCCCATACGAACCCAGAATCGCCAACAGGCGATCACGCTTCGCTGCCTGCTCTGATGGAAGGATTGACATCAAAAACCCGGCTGTTGACACGAATTGGCAGTGGTCACACGGGCCAGTATATCTCGGTTTGAACCCTGCACACAGCCGGCCTTGCCCAAAAATGGCTCTTTGACTATCGTTCCGGCCCATTTTCCCAGCCTCGTACACGGAAGTCTAAGGAGGTCGGAACGATGACCGAACGGATGCGTACCCATTGGTTAAGAAAAAGTTTTTGCCTCGCCACCACAGTCGCGCTTGTGGTGATCGGAACTGGAATCGTTGGTGCGGAGCCATTTCAGGGCCAGAAGAAAAGTACCCCGTCGAGTCCGAAAGATACCAAGACGGCGTCGGGGAAACCAACGGCCGCCGAGCCGGCCGGAAAGCAGGCGAGTGAACCGGCAAAGCCGGCCGTGAACCCAAGCAACATCGGACCCATCGTCGCCAAGGTGAACGGCGAGGAGATTACCTACAAGGCACTCGCCGAAGAAGTGATCATCCGCGAAGGAGCCAAGGTGCTGGAGACGATGATCTCGCGCAGGCTGGTCGAACAGGCCACCCGCGACCGTGGCATCAAGATCACCGCCCAAGAAATCCACGATGAAATCACGCGCACCGCGCAACGAATGAACATGACGCCCGAGGGGTATCTGAAACTGCTCAAAGACAAGCGCCAGATCACTTATGAGCAATACGAGCGAGACATCGTCCGGCCCGGATTGGCGCTGAAGAAAATGGCCAAGAAGGATATCAAAGTCACCGAGGAGGACATCGAAAAGGGGTTTGAAGCGTATTACGGTGAGAAGGTGAAATGCCGATGGATCATGGTAGACAACCTACAAAAGGCGATGCAGGTTTGGAACGAACTCATGGCCGGCGCAAAGAAGGGGGACGGCAAGGTTCCGGTGGGCGAATTCGAACGGATGGTATCTCGCTACTCGACCGATCCCGGTACTGCGTCGCTCGGCGGCCAATTGCAACCCATCTCGCGACACACCGGCCCAATGTTCAAGAACATCGAGGAGGCTGCATTCGCGCTGGCTGAAGATGGCGAGATCAGCAAGGTCGTTCAGTTCGGCGAATCCTGGGTGATCCTCTGGCGCGAGGGCCGCATCCCCCCTCGGCCCGTCAAGCTAGACGACGTTCGCAAAGACATTGAAACCGACATCTACGAGGCCAAGATGACCGAACGCATCAAAGACATTTTTGAGGGAATCCAAAAAGGCGCCACTATTGAGAACCTGTTGACCGGAGAAGTTTCTAGCCCGGACAAGAACACCGTCCCGGCCGCTCATCAGGAAAAGGCCAAACAAGAGCCGGCCAAGCCGACCACCAAGGAGCAGACACCCAGGAAAGGTCCGACGCCCTCGAAGAAATGACTCGCGTGAAACAACCGAATGCGACTGTTCAAGCCGCCGGCCCCCCCGGCGGCTTTTCTTTTGTTTGGGAGTTTTGTAGGGTGGGTCCAGCGCAGCGCAGTCCCACCTTCCAGTAAGCTCATGCGAAACGAAATCGACGAATCATTTGGTAAGGGCTGGAACCAGCCGTTCGAGATCGACGTGGCCGAGCGCGTGCGGCGGCTGCCGGCATACTTGTTCGCGAAAATTAACGAGTTGATGTACCAGAAACGCCGCGCGGGCGTGGACATCATCGACCTCGGCATGGGCAACCCGAACGACGCGCCGGACGAACGGATCATCGAGAAACTCTGCGAGGCCGCACGCGACCCGCGCAACCACCGCTACTCGGCCAACCGCGGCCTGCTGAATTTGCGCCGCGACGTCGCCGCACGCTACGACCGCAAGTACGGAGTCAAACTCGACCCGGACAAGGAAATCATCGCCACGCTTGGCTCGAAAGAGGGGTTCAGCCACATGTGTCTTGCGATGCTGGGCCGCGGTGACACGGCGATCGTGCCCGCACCGAGTTACCCGATTCATGTGTATGCTGTTGCCCTGGCGGCGGCCAACGTCTTGAGCCTCGAAATCGCCGACCCGGCCAAATACCTCTCGAACATCGCCCACGCGGCGGAACATTTCATGCCCCGGCCCAAGCTCGTCATCGCCAACTTCCCGCACAACCCGACGGCCGCCGTGGTCGAACGCGATTTCTACGTCGAACTCGTTCGGCTCGCCAAGAAGTACAATTTCTACGTGCTCAGCGATCTGGCCTACGCCGACGTTTGCTTCGATGGCTACGAAGCCCCAAGTTTTCTCGCCATGCCCGGTGCAAAAGACGTGGGCGTCGAATTCACCACCATGTCGAAGGGCTACAACATGGCCGGCTGGCGGATCGGCTTTTGTGCCGGCCACCGCGAAATGATCCGGGCACTCGCCACGATCAAAGGGTATTACGACTACGGCATTTTCTCGGCCATCCAGATCGCGGGCATCATCGCGTTGCGTCACTGCGAAGACGCGGTCGATCGCCAGCGGCTACTCTACCAACAGCGACGCGACGTGCTCTGCGACGGCCTGGCCCGCATCGGCTGGCCGGTCGAAAAGCCACGCGCCACCATGTTCGTCTGGGCCGCGATCCCCGAACCCTGGCAGAGCCGCATGGGCTCCATCGACTTCGCCATGAAGCTCATCGAAGAAGCCGAAGTCGCCGTCTCACCCGGCCGCGGTTTCGGCCAGGCGGGCGAGGGATATTTGCGTCTCGCGCTGGTCGAAAACGAAAAGCGACTCAGGCAAGCCGTGCGGCAAATCGGTCGGTGTCTCAAACTCAAACGTGTGGTAATCTGATGCCTCTGACGATTTGGAGTTCGTAGAATGCCGAAACCTGAATCCACGGGAAACGCAATTCTGCTGCGACAGGAAGATAACGTCGCGGTTGCCGCTCGGCGCTTGGAAAAAGGGGCACAGGTCGCTTTGAATGGCCGGACCGTTGTGGTGTCGGAAACTATCAATCAGGGCCACAAGGTTGCGGTGGCGACGATCCGCAAGGGCGAGCCGATTCGGAAGTACGGACAGGTGATCGGGTTTGCCAGCGCGGACATTGCACCGGGCGGCTGGGTTCACGTCCACAATGTTGCGGTGGAAAAGTTTGATCGCGATTATGCATTCTGCTCGGAGTGCCCGCCGGAGCCGAGGGCGACGGAGTCGCGGCATTTCATGGGTTACGAACGCGCGGACGGCCGCGTGGGAACGCGGAACTACATCGCACTGGTGAGCACCGTGAACTGTTCGGCCTCGACATGCCGCGCGGTGGCGGACCGATTTCGTGGTGACGAACTGCGTGAGTTTCCCAACGTAGACGGCGTGTTCGCGATCACGCACAAGGGCGGTTGCGGCATGCAGTATGGCGGCCCGGACCACGAGCAACTCGATCGCACGCTCGCCGGGTTCGCCAAGCACCCGAACGTCGGTGCCTACATCCTCGTCGGGCTCGGCTGCGAGACGGGCCAGGCGGGCCACTTGATTGAAGGACAGGACCTCGTTCAGATTCGAATGCCCGGCCAGCCGGTCGCCATCGCGAGTGACGGCAAAACGCGGCCGAAAGCGATCACGTTGCAAGAGTGCGGCGGTACGCCGAAAACGATCGACGCCCTGGTGCGATTGATTCGCGAAATGCTACCCGCCGTGAACGACGTGCGTCGTACGAAGCAGCCGGCATCGAAAATCGTGCTCGGCACAAACTGCGGCGGCTCCGACGGCAACTCGGGCATTACCGCAAACCCAGCTCTCGGCATAGCGTCGGACATGATCGTCGCTCAGGGTGGCTCGTCGATCCTCGCCGAGACAACTGAGGTGTACGGTGCCGAGCACCTGCTCACGCGGCGGGCCAAGTCGCGAGAAATCGGTCAGAAGCTGGTGGACCGGATCAAGTGGTGGGAATGGTACACGTCGATCTTCGGGGCCGACATCAACAACAACCCGTCGGTCGGCAACAAAGAAGGCGGGTTGACGACGATTTACGAAAAATCGCTCGGCGCCGTGGCCAAGGGCGGTTCGGCCCCGCTGTCTGGCGTCTTCCGCTATGCCGAGCAAGTAAACGTACCGGGTTTTGTCTTCATGGACACGCCGGGTTTGGATAACGTCTCGGTCACTGGCATTGTTGCTGGCGGCGCGAACGTCGTCGTGTTCACAACCGGGCGCGGTTCGTGCTTTGGCTGCAAGCCAACGCCGTCGATCAAGGTCGCCACGAACACGCCGATGTATCTGCACATGATCGACGACATGGACTTGAACGCGGGCGACGTGCTGGAGGGTATCTCGCTAGAACAGAAGGGGGGCGAAATCTTCGACAAAATCCTGGCCGTGGCCGGCGGCGAGAAGACCAAAAGCGAACTGCACGGCGTAGGAGAAGAAGAGTTCGCCCCGTGGCCGATCGGGCCGACACTCTAACGGACCAATTGGCTTGTCGGCTGATTAGCAGCAGGCGCGACGTGATGACCGGACCCGTGCGTGAGTTTCCCTCGACGAAAGTTGCTATCCTGGCAATCGCCGGCGTCGCAGCGTTTCTCCTCTACTTTTTCAGCCTCGATTTGCCCAATGCCGATCGCTTGGGCAGGCCGGGCGAAAAGATCCATCGCTGGGAGATTTGGCTTTACTCCATTCCCGGCCTCGTTCCCAATTCAACGGCGCTGCCGGTCGACGCCCTGAGCCGCTTGCTCGATTGGCAGCATCTGCCTCAGCGGTTTCCGATCTTCGGCTATGCCACGCTCATTGTCATCGCAGCGATTGGCGCCGGATCGCTCGTTCTTTGGACACTCGGAATGTTGCCGCGGCTCGTAAGACGGGCAGAGGTCGAGCTACCAAAGGGCACTGACCACTGCCTGGTTTTTACGGCGGAGTGGTTGGTGCTCGCATTCGGACTCGGAATGAGCGTCTTGTCGCTGTGTACGCTTGGCTTGGGGCTAGCTGGTTGGACGAATCGAGCAGCATTCGCGACTCTGCTAGGAAGCTTCGTCTGCGTTGTTGTTGTCGGACTGTGGCGAAATCAATCGCAGCTTCGCACGGGCGATCGCTCGGCATCGTCGGCGCGACGGGAGGCTGTTAGCACTGCGCCGATTGAATCGTTGAGCAACAAGGTGATGTGGGTGGGTGGCGTGGTTGCTGCGGGGCTGTTTCTGACAATTTCGCTGCTCGGTGCTGCGCTGCCGGCGACTGACTTTGACGTGCGGGAATATCATCTGCAGGGGCCTAAAGAATTTTATCTCGCCGGCCAAATTCAAATCTTGCCGCACAACGTATACACGACGATGCCGTTCGGTACGGAGATGATCAGCCTGCTCGGAATGATCGTCTCCGGTGACTGGTGGTGGGGCGCGCTGGTCGGACAAGTTGTACTCGCTTCGTTCGCCCCCATTACCGCTTTGGGAGTCTGGTCGTTGGGACGGCGACTCTTCGGCACGGCCGCCGGATCGATCGCCGCGCTCATTTACATCACGACGCCGTGGGTCTACCGCATCTCGATCATTCCGTACACCGAGAACGCTCTGTGCTTTTTCCTGCTCGCCGGAACACTGGCCGTGGTGCTGGCGATGCAGTGCGACGATAGTCGATTTGCGGAGAAACTCTGGCTAATTGCTGGCCTGATGGCCGGCTCCGCAGCAGCCTGCAAATACCCGGCGCTCGTTTCGACCGTCTTGCCGCTCGGTGCCGCCGCCATCGCGTGGCCGATCTTCTCGAGTCACTCCCCTTCTCCCGCTCTCCCCCTCTCACCCTCTCAAACTCACTCAAAGCCGGACCGATCTGCGATCCAGAATCTACCTTACTCTGTAATTCCACTAACGCTTGGCGTGCTCCTGGCCTGCGGGCCGTGGTTGATCAAGAACGCAGTCACGACCGGCAACCCGATGTATCCACTGCTCTTCGGAGTCTTCGGCGGTCGCGATTGGTCGCCGGAAAAAAACGCAAAGTGGGAATGGGGCCACCGCGTGCCGCTCCTGGTGAAGTTGGGAATGCAGCGCCCGCCGGACGATCGATCGATCAATCCGGACGACTCGCAGCATGCGATCACCGCGCGGCGACTTGTCGCAAACTTGATTGACGTCATCGCACAGGCGGACTGGCAAAGCCCGCTTATTTTCGGTTTGGCACCGCTGGCGTGTTTTGGCCCGCGCAGTCGTCGGGCAGCCGGATGGCTGTGGTTGTTTGTGGGTTTTCTGTTCTTTCAGTGGTGGCTGTTGACGCACCGGCTCGATCGCTTTTGGGTGCCCCTGCTTCCTGTCGCGGCCGTGCTCGCGGGCGCCGGGGCCGTGTGGACGTCGAGTCGACCGTGGAGGTTGTTTCTAGCGGCCTCGGTCGCACTTGTGGTGTTCTTCAATTTTTCGTACTGCACGACGGGCGCGTGCGGCAACAATAATTACTCCGGTGAGTTGGTCGAGCGGATCGACCCGCTGCCGCCCGATATTCCGTCGGCCGAAAGACCCGTGAACGTCATGAACCGAATGCTTCCGTCGAGTGCTCGGGTGTTGGCCGTAGGTGCAGCGGACTTGTTTCACCTCGATCGTCGCCTGGTCTACAACACCGTCTTCGACGATTCGATTTTCGAGCAGTTGGCCAAGGGCCGTGAATCAGCGGAGGTTGCCGCGGCGCTCGTTGAGCGGGGAATCACGCACCTGTATTTCGATTGGGGTGAGGTCGGTCGCTATCGCGGCACGTACGGTTTTACGGAATTCGTCGTGCCGGCTCGAATCGAAGCGCTCGTGAAAGCTGGCGTGCTGGTCCGAGTACCCGTTTTGCCGACGTTTGCCGGGTCGCCAGTGTCAATCGCAGACCACGTCGTGCCGGCCCGCGTGCTGTACGAAGTGAAAGATGCCCAACGACCCTCGGTGAAATGAACCATGCCGGCAAAACGCACGACGGCGGACAACCGAAAGGTAGACGTGGCGATCATCTGCACGCTCGATTTGGAAAGCGATCCGATCGTCAAGCAGCTACGAAACAGGCGCAAGACGCTTGGCAATAGGTTTCAAATAGTGGAAGGCGATGCGGCTGGAAAACGGCTGGCCGTAGTGCGAGTGGAGCCGAGTCCGAAGCGGCTAGCGGACGCGATGGATGCACTGCTGTTCGTGCATCGACCGCGATGGGTTATTGCCGCCGGATTCGCAATCGGTATCGACCCGGCCCTGAACACAGGCAGAATCGTGATCGCCGACGAATTGGCCGACGATAGCGGCCGGATCCTGAAGATCAACCTTCGAGCCGCACCGGAGCAGCGCTCGACTGCGGATGTCGTGTTCGGCCGCCTTGTCAGTATGCGGAATCCGCCGCGGACCAAGTCGCGAAAGAACGATTTGCGGCAACGAGCAGGCGCTGTTGCGGCGGATCGCGTGAGCTTCACCGTCGCGGAGTTGTGTCGTCGCGCGGTGGCACGTCTGCTCGCCGTTCGAGTGCTGATCGATGATGCCTCGACAGACGCCGCGGCAGCGTCGAGAGCGGTGCTCCATCCGTCCGCCAGCTTTCGAGCCGGTGGGTGGGTCGGTGCGTTCATGAGCGGCTCCGGTAAGACATCGCGGCTGATGAAGGGCCGTGAGGCGGCAAAACGACATGCGGCACGATTGGCTGCCCTTTTGATGACAGTCGTGGCCACGCTTGAATGAAGGAAGGAGTAGGCAAAACGATCGGCAGCAGCATGATTGGGGCAGATTGATGGCCGCAGACTCATGAAGTAGAAGCCTGTGTCTAACATTCTGCCGTCCATCGTTCCACCATTTTCATCCGCTTGCAGTGTGCAAGACCTCTGGGTTGTAGCCGCTCGTAATGCTCTAATGAAGCCACGATGAAAGTACTGCTTGCGAGTCCGAGAGGTTTTTGTGCCGGGGTCGTCATGGCCATCGATGCGCTGGACCGCGCCCTCGAATTACTCGGGTCGCCGATTTATGTCTATCACGAAATCGTTCACAACAAGCATGTGGTCGACCGGTTTCTGCGGCAAGGCGTCGTTTTCGTCGATTCACTCGATGAAGTGCCGCCCGGATCGAACCTGCTCTACTCGGCTCACGGCGTCTCGCCTGAGATTCGCAAAAAGTCACGCGAACGGCGGCTGAACGCGATCGACGCTACTTGTCCATTGGTCACCAAGGTCCACCTCGAAGCGATTAAGTATGCGAAGCTCGGCTACACAATTGTGTTGATCGGCCACGAAGGTCACGACGAAGTGATCGGCACAATGGGCGAGGCCCCAGAGCGAATCGTGCTCGTCGAATCGCCCAACGATGTGAACCGGCTCGAAGTCTCGGACCCGAACAAATTGGCGTACCTGACCCAGACGACCCTGAGCGTGGACGACGCCAACCGCGTGATCGACGCCTTGCGCCGGCGATTTCCGGCCATTCAAAGTCCACCCAAGGATGACATCTGCTACGCCACTCAGAACCGCCAGGAGGCCGTCCACGAGTTAACGTCCGAGGCCGATTTGGTGCTGGTCCTGGGCAGCCAAAACAGCTCAAATTCGCAACGGCTCGCCGAACTCGCCCGCGAGCGTGGCGTGCCGGCGTACCTCATCGATCACGCCGCCGAGATTGACCCGGAATGGCTATCGGGGGTCGAATCAGTCATGCTCACCGCCGGCGCCAGTGCCCCGGAAGAACTCGTGACCGAATGCCTCGGTGTTTTGCGTGACCAGTATGGTGCCGAAGTGGAAAGTCGCGTGGTTCGCGAGGAAGATGTATACTTTCCGCTGCCGAAACCGTTGCGGTTAACGCCAACGACTTTGTAGCCGTTGGCTCCTGAGGAGTGTTCACCATGCCTTGCCCATTTGCCGGAATGGACCCGTACCTGGAACCGTTCTGGACGGACTTTACAATCAAGTTCATTACGTCGTTGGCGAACTCGATGCTGCCCAGCCTGTTGCCGAGTTACGACGTTCTGGTCGAGGAGTATATTTACGTCGCCCACGAAGAACTGCGACTACATCGCGTGCGGCCGGATGTCACGATCACGGCTGAAATGCCATGGAACACGTCGACTGAGGCGGTTGCTGCGTCTACGGATATTGCTGTGGAAGAACTCGACTATCCTGATTTTGAACCAACGACCCAGAAGCATCTAAAGGTCATCCATCGGCCGACTCGACGAGTTGTGACTGTAATCGAGATGCTCTCGCCCACGAATAAAGAGCCGGGCGACGACGGCATGAACGCCTATTTGGAGAAACGAGCTGAGTACTTGGCGAGCAGGTGCAACCTGGTTGAGATTGACCTGCTGCGTGGCGGCGAACGGCTGCCAATGACCGGCAAGCTGCCGTCGGGCGACTACTACGTCTTCATTGGCCGTGTGCACCGCAGCCGCCCGCGTTGTCAGATTATCGGCTGGCCGTGGCGACGGGCTCTGCCGTCCATCCCGATGCCGCTCCTGCCCGAAGATGGCGAGCTGACGGTAAACCTTCAAGAAGTCTTCCAGGTTGCGTACGATCAGTCGTTTTACGACCGTCGCCTGCCCTATAGCGATGCAAAAATCCCCGCACTTAGCCCCAACGACGAGGCTTGGGCCAAGCAGCGACTAACCGAACGGCGCTTAATCCAATAAAGATTCCGTGTTCAATTGCTGCGCGTTTTGACGAAAATAGGAATAAGCCGCCCAAGCGTTCGCGGGTTCTGACCGAGATCAAATGAGTTGGAGGACTTGAAATGCATTCCAGTTTTGTTCGCAATCTGGCTGCCGGAGTTGTGGGCTCGACGCTCATAGCATCGACCGCATTCGCGCAGCAGGGAAGCGGTGGAACTCAGGGCAGCAGTACTTCGACTGGCGGGACCACGACGAACTCAAGTCAGACAACGACGGGAGCCACCAGCACCACTGGAGGTGGTATGACCAGCTCCGGACTACCGGGCACGTCAAATACCCCGGCCGGATTGAACTTGCAGGGAATGCAGTTTGGCAACACGTCAGGAACCAGTAGCAATCAGGGGTCCACCGGCTCAAGTCGCGGTCGAGGCACAATAGGTGGCCGAACGAGTACCGGTAACCTGGGCACAGGATCATTGGGCCTCGGCGGCTCCAATCTGGGTGGGGGGAGCCGCAGCAGCCTCTCCACATCGCAAATGAATCGCCAAGCCGAGCGAAGAGCCCAGTACTCAGTTCGACCTGATTTTGGGCCGCCGATTACAGAACCAGGCTCCGCCGCAACTGTTCGTACGTCTATCGAGAGGTCAGTGGCTTCCGTTTCGCCTATGGGTGTGAAGGTGAGTATGGACGGCTCCACCGCCATTCTCACCGGTCCTGTATCTTCTGCCCATGAGAGCAAACTGGCCGAACGCATGGCCTTGCTGGAACCAGGCGTCAAGGCTGTTCGTAATGAGCTTGTGGTCGCTGGTAGCTCATCATCAAAACCGTAAGGCGAGCGAATGCAGTCTCGCGATCTGTTTCCGCCTGCACTTCAGGCCTTAAACTGTGAATTCAAACTTAGCGGACAACTGACCGAAGCGTGAGGGTACGCTTGTCAGTCTCGCATTCACGTTAATCCATCGCTGTGAATGCGAACTCAGTGCTCTCCGTAGATCCGAGAACAAGCCTCTTCGCCCAACTTGCTTGGCCCGGAACTTACCTTGGGTGCTCTCACGGTTTTGTAAGTCGGAGTTGCTGAAACCTTGGCGAGTTCGGACGTCTAACTGCCTCGAGCCGCAGGTAGGGTGACGAGCGCCGATTCGCTGAGCACGCGTGGGCCGTGGTCGGGCACAAAGCTGAGAATCAGCGTGCAACGGCGTTCTTTTGGAGCGGGCTGATCGTAGGGAAGCCAAAGAGAGTAGGACCAGCCAATCGCGTCTTTCTTGAGCAAAGCTTGCAAGTCTGCTTCCTTGATCTCCCAGACGCGGTCGGGCTTGGCATCCTTCTTTTCACTGGCTGCTTCAGCGTCTTTCGAGTCGTTGTAGGCATACACGGTAAATTTTCCCGGAGCAGTGACCGGTTGCGATGAATTTGGTCCGAACAAATAGACCTTGCCGGCGAATCCCTGGACCACGGGCACGTTGTCCTGCCGAAGGACCGCCTCAGACCAGAGCACAACAACTCGTGAGATGGAGCCGTCGGTTCGCGGCGCTGCGGATGCTCGCAAGCTGGGATTAGTCGTGTGACACCCCACGGTAGCCGCGGTGATCACAAGGGGAATCAGGCCCACCCCGTAATGCCAAAAATGTCGTTTCATGTTTTCAGCTTCCTTGCCAAATCCTATCGCTCGATAGCCTCATGCTTGCCCAGCACGCGCTTAATTCGCTGAGACAGTGATTTGCCTTGCGGCTTTGTAGTTAATTGAGAAGTAGGGCTTTCGCGCTTATTGGCGGTAGGCGCGACCGGCTTTGCAACCGTGTGGGTTGTCAGATCGGCCGCCACAGCTTGCGAACTGACAGGTTCAACGCCACTCATTTGCTTGATCGCTGGTCCCGACTGATCACTGGAATTGTTCACAGAATCCGTTGGCAACTCTTCAATCACGGTCTGGCCCAGGCCGAGGTCGCCGTGCATTTCGCCGGCTTCGCACAGAATCCAGTTCACGCGAGCGACTTCGACATCCTTGATTCGTTGAGCGTCGGAATCATTCCTCACAATGTGCGGGGTCATGATGATGAGCAACTCCTGCTTTTGCTCGCGCTCCTGCGTGTAACGAAACAGAAATCCTAAGTAAGGCAAATCGCCGAGCCACGGGATCTTGCGGATGAAATCGTTGCTTCGCTTTTGGATCAGGCCGCCCATGACGATCGTTTGACCGTCGTTGACGCTAACCACGGTGTTTGCAGCCGTTACGCTGGTTCGAGGTACCTCCTGGCTGGCGCCGCCTCCGAGGTCGAACGGCACGAGATTAAGTAACTCTGTAACTTCCGGCACTACCTCGAGATAGATTCGGTCATCCGGTGTGATACTGGGCTTGACAGTTAGAATGACGCCAATGTTTAGAAACGTGATCTGTGGAGTCACAAAGTTTTCGCTTTGGGTTACCGCACCAACGTATGGAAAGCTCTCGCCCACGGTGATTCGAGCGGTGCGTCCGTCCAGCGTCATGATCTGTGGCCGGCTGATCACTTCCAACTTTCGGTTAATCTGCAAGGCGCGAAGCATAGCGCTGACGCTGTCGGAACTAGCCGTTAGGATCATTCCTCCGAGATCATCGATGCCCATGCGGCCCAGTGTGAAATTACTGAGACTTTGCAAACCCACCTTGGCGGGGTGTACGACATTTGTGTTGCCAAGCGGGCTTGTACTGTTGAAATTGAAACCTGGTGAACCAGGGCTCGTGGGCGTAGTGGTGTTGCCGCCGCGGTCGAAGAGCACGTCGTTTTGGAACCCAAACTCTATGCCGAATTCGAAATCGTCACTCAAAGTGAGTTGGGCAACGATCACCTGAATCATGACCTGTGGCTGCGGGGCATCGAGTTGTTCGATCATGCCCATCACCTGATCGTAATTCCTTGGTGACGCGCTGATGAGCAGGAGATTGCTGACGCCTTGGGTGTTTACGTTGGCGGGCAACGTGTTCGTCGTATTGGTCGCGCTGAACAATGTCGCGGCCAGGGTGTTGTCGAGTGCCACAACTACAATATCCTGTTCGAGTCGCTGGAAGGCGCCGACGATCGTGCCCTGGCCGGCGGTCACTCCAGCTTGCTGGGATTCGATCGTTCGTTTGTTAGTGAAGAACTGGGTGAGCGCCAGGGCCACGTCCGAAGCCTGCGAATTTTTCAGGCGGTACACGGTGCTTTTCCGGTTATGAAGGTCCGAAAGGTCCAACCTTCGTATGACCGCCTCGACCTGGAGAACAGCGTTTTCCGGACCGGTAACGATAAGGCTGTTGGTTCGCTCGTCAACGGCGACACGCAGCGAGACCGGCGGCTGGTTTCCTTCAGAAGTTGCAATAGGTCGCTGGAACTGTTGATTCGTGTTTCCTAAACCTCCGGCACCGCCCAGACCGCCGGTCGTCGTCGTTGCCTCCAGGTCAAACAATTCAGCCAGGGTCAAACGCATGTTTGTGGCGTCGGCATATTTGAGTTCAAAGACCTTCATTGTTGCGACGATGGAGGGCGGTTTGTCTAGTTCAGCAATGATCGCAGTCAGAAGGGGCATGCTGGAAGCTGGGGCGGAGACGAGGACGCTGTTGGTGCGAATCAGGGCTGTTACACGAACCTCGTCGAGAATGCCGGTTTCCCTGGGCTCTTCGCCTTCGAGCGGGACGAATTTGATCACGGCCGACCGATTGGCGAGTCGGGGCTCGCCGCCGCCGGCAACTGTGGCTGCGGTGCCGCCGATGGTTTCGCCCGCCGTGCCGGCCGCCTGGCCGCTTATCGCTTGAGTCAGATTATTGGCAACCTCGGTCGCCTCGGCGTTCTTCAGTCGGAAAACGCGTACCTCATTTACGATCGGGGCGCCGTCCACGTCGAGGCGTTGGATCACCTTGGTTAGCTCGTCCATCATTTGCGGACTGGCCAGGACAATGAGTGTGTTCGTGCGTTCGTCGGCGGATACCTGGAAGCGACGAAGTACGGATGTCTGCAAAACGGCGGATGACTGCGATCCGCCCTGGGTGGTGGTTGACCCGCCTGTGGTTGTGCGCGTGCCTGATGTGCCGCTGGTGGCGCCTGAGTACAACTCCTGTAGCCGGTCGCGCACCTGCGAGGCCGCGGCTCTTTCCAGTTGGAACACGCGAATGAACGGTTCGACGCCTTCGGAAATTCTCTGGATCTCTTCGATGATCTTCCGCATGTTTTCAACGTCTTGCGGACTGCCGCGCAAGATGATGACGCCGAGATCGTTTAGCGCCTGAACGTCGACTTGGCCGATGAACGATGGGATTTCACCCGGCTGAGGCTGCTGCATGTCGCGTCGTGGGACACCAGGCGGTTGTGCCTGTTGAGACTCGCCGCGACCGGTATATTGTTTGACGAATTGGGTCACTGGGGTCCGCGGCGGCGGATTGTTTTGGTTCGACGCCGCGTTGCCGATTTGGCTGGACTCGGAAGATTCAAACGCAGACTGAATGACAGGCTGGAGACGCGCGTTGGTTCGAGTGCTTGGTGTCTTGGCGCGGAGCCCGGACGGGACTTGGATGGGCCGCGATATGGTCGCCGCAGTCGAATTTTGCTCGCTGGCCCCTGCGTGGCTGGGCGGCAGGAGCAAGTGCGGCACTTTCGGGGTCGATCCCCCCTCGCCCGGCTGGCTGGCCGGCAGTGCTGCGATTCCGATGCACCCAACGCCGAAGAGAACCCCCGCGCCAATCCATCCGTGGATTTTGTGTCTCATCTTCCTGTTCCTTTATAGAAGCTGTCAGCTATCAGCATTCAGCGTTTGGCCAGAAAACTGTTCTGGCTGATTGCCGAAAGCTGACTGCCGATCGCTTTCAAAGCTGACCGCTGATCGCTTTTTAGGGTCGGCGATCTCTACCAAAATCTCCGCCGCCGAAGGGAAATCCGCCACGACCGCTGTCGAAACCACCGCGACCGCTATCGAATCCGCCACGACCACTATCGAATCCCCCACGGCCACTATCGAATCCGCCACGACCGCTATCGAATCCTCCCCGGCCAAAAAACGAACTGCCACCGAACGGCGATGGACCGCCGCCACCGGGGAACCCGCCGAACTGGATTCCCATCGGACTACCGCCGAACGAGGGGAACCCACTCGAACCTCTGGACGAGTCACTGCTGCTGGAGCGGCTTCGCGACGACGTGCTGATGCCCATCAGGCCGTTCAAGGCGTCTTGCACCGCCGAAGGTGTGGAGTTTTTCACAGTCACGATCTGAACCGTACGCTCCGTGTTGTTGGCTGCGACATCCAGCGTCTCGACCAACTTTTTCACTTCCTGGAACATCGCTTCGGAGCACGAGACGACGATGCTGTTCGATTGTTCGTCGACGCCCACGGCGAGGGTGCCGGTCGCGGACCGCGAGCTGCGGCTCGAACTGGACCCGCCGGGAAAGCCGCCGCCGAACTGACCGAACGGCGAACCCGGTGGCCCGCCGAAACCGCCCGATGAGCCCTGGCCACTCGCGATTCGCGAAGCATAGACATCGCGAATGACTCGAGACACCGAAGTGGCGTTTGCGTAGAGCACGGGGATAATTCGTGGGGCACTGATCGCGCCCGAGCCGGGCGAATCACGGTCCAGTACTTCGAGCAGCACGCGAACTCGTTCCACGTCGGTCGAGTTGCCGTAGACGATCAGAGAATTCGTGCGCGTGTCCGGCACCAGCTTCAAGGTGGAAGTTTGCTGTGAACTGCTGGAACCGAAGAAGGATGACACGCTGCTAATTCCCAGCAGATCGCTGAGGGTCTGCTGAATCTGAGTCACATCCGCCGTCTTGAGATCGAACACGGTGTATCTGGCCCCGCTGTTTCCGGAGCCGCGAGCCATTGTGCCGATGATGTTAGTCAACATTCGGACCGCTTCCGAATCTTCGGATGCGATGACCACGTTGTCGGGTCCGAAGGTGACGACCACGGGCGGAGCATCAGCTTGCGCCTGCGAGCCCGTTCGTTCCTGACCGGAGCTTTTGGCCGGCGCTTCATCCGTGGTACCGGCATCGGAAGCGGGGACCAAGTAGGACACGAGCTTCACCGCCGGTCGCGAGTCGCGAGAAGTTCGGTTGCGCCGATCCGGCTCCGACCGAGGACGGTCCTGGGACGGCTGTGGCGACTCCTCGGGCGCGGCTGTGCCGCGCCGGTCCGAGGGTCGTCGCATTTCACCGGCGGGCTCCTGATTCTCGGTGCCACCCGGCACCGTCGATCTGCCGTCCGACCGCCTGTTCATGTCGATGATCGTGATGGGGTTCTTGTTCGGCAGTGCCTGACGGCTGTACTGCTCCAGGAGGCTCTGAATGGCCTGAGCGTTCGCCGAGTTGAGCGGGATGACGCGGAGTTTTTCGTTGCCGGTGAACTGGGTCATTGTGGTTTCGCCCAGTGCCGCGAGCATGCCGCGGATGTCGTCGACCTGCTTCTTGGAGCCGCGGATCATCAGTTGGTTTCGCGTTCGGTCGGCGACAACCTTGGGCTGACCCGGCCGCGCGACGCGGTTGCCACGCCAGTCGCGTTGGTCGGATGCGTAAACGGTGGTGAGCAGGGTCTCGACCGCGCCGGCATCGAGCACCGAAAGCGGCAGCACAACCGAATCGCGTTCGTCGTGCTCGAACTGGTCGACCAGTTTCTTGATGTGCTCCTGATCGCTGGGCGTGGCGGTCACGATGACCATGTTATTACCGACGTCCGCGGAGATTCGAACGCCGGGCGTGTTCAGGTAGATCGTGTTGAGGGCCGTCGCGAGACTCTGAGCGTCGCCGTCCGACAGGCGATAGGGCACGATGATGGGAATTTCCGGCTCGCGCGGTTTGAACTGATCTTCGCCCGGACGCGGCACGTCCATGTCTTTAATGACGCTTTCAACCTGGGCCAGGATGTTCGGCGGTGCCTTTACAAAAATCTGGTTGTGTGCTTCATCGACGGCGAGCGTGATGTTGCTCTGGGAAGACGATTGGGACCCGCGGTCACGGCTCTCACTGCCACGGTCTCCGCCGCGGTCGCTGCTGCGTGGATCACCGCCGGGTCCGCCACGTGATGAATCACCGCCGGGTGCGCCGCCAAATTGCATGAACCCGCCGGGGAATCCGCCGCCACCGCCACTTTCCATCATGCGGCGGATGAAATCGCGCGGGTCGCCGCCACGATCACGATCTGAACTGCTGGACCGCTGGCCGGATTGACTCGATGTCTGGCGTGGCGGCAGTCCCAGATGCTCACGCAGCGTCGCCTCCACCTTCGTGGCGGATGCAAACTTGAGCTGGAACCGCCGATAGCTCGCCTGCAACCCAGCACCCAGCTCATCGATTTCCGCCAGGTAGTCGCGAACTAATCTGATGTTTGCGACCAAGTCCGTGATCATCAGGCGATTGGTAGTCTCCTGAGGATTCAGCTTTCCGTATTCGCTGATCAGCCCCTTAACCTCCTCCGAGACTGCCTTGGCATTCACATTCTTGAGCGGCAAGCTGACGGTGACGAACTCGCTCATGCCACGCTGGTCGATTTCCTCGGGCTTGATCCGCGGGATCAAGTCGGGCGTGATTTCCTTGAGCGACACGACCTTGAGATAGTTGCCCTTGCGAATCATGGTGAAGCCCTGGAGACCGAGTTGGTCGTTCAGGATGTCCATGGCCTCGCCGAGCGTGTACTTTTTTGGGTCGTTGATGTAATTGAAGGTGCCGTTCGGCTTGACCTCTTTTTGAAGCGACAGGCCGGACAGCTCAGCGATCCAATCGAACACGCCCTCCCACGGCTGGGTGGCAAAGTTGAATTGGATCACGCGGGCATCCGGCGGCAGTGGTTCGCGGTTTTGGCCGGCTTGATTTGTGCCCTCACCGGTTTTGCTTTCTTTCGAAGCGTCGGCTGGATCGGTCGCATCATTGCCCGTGCGGTATCCGGGCGGCCGGCTGGGCCGCTGATCGCGGGAGCGCGACGACTTGGACGGGACATCGGGACGGGTCTCTGGTTTGGTCTGGGTCGTATCGTCGCCCTTCGGTCCGGGCGGCGGCTCTTGACTCCGCACCGCAAGCGCGAACCCAACCAACACCAAGCCCGCCAAGGCTGTTTGCCTGGCGTAACTCATGGCTTTTCCCTCAAACTGGGTCTAATCGATCGAGCGAGAATTTCAGGCCTGTTCGCTTTTCCAGGCACATCCCCTTTGTCCGTTACGGGCGGAGTCACTGCTACAATCGTCCTAATCGTACCTGAGTCATGAGGAATTTCAACCTCCAGGGCTTATCTTGTCTGCCTCATGTCCCAGGTCAGTGGGTGGCTTTGGCGATGGGGAGTTTTCCCCAACCTTCGCTGGCTTATCATCAGCGGGCTTCCCTTCGCTATCTTTTATGGCCGGATTCGCTTCGCCGGAAGCTGGTTCTGTTTTGGGCTGGCTCGGCGGTTCGCTCACAGGTTCGGAAGGCTTCGTGACCGCGGGTATGGCTGAAGCGATTTCCTTGAGGTCTTTGAGGGTCTTGCCTAGTTTCAGACTCCACTCTTTGTTGTCTTTCGCGATAACGATCCCGGTCGGCGCCACGCTCACGATCTTGCCCTTCACACCCGCGATGTCAAATTCGTCGCCGGCGAAGAGCACCTTTCGCTCGTTGGTGAGCCGGTTGAAGATCCAAGCTTCGGGCTCGTCTTCGGATTGTGGGCAGCCGGTCAGGCGCACATGGATGGCGGCGTCGATTTCCGGGTCCTTCTTCTCAACTACTTTTTCCGGTTCTTTGTACGGCTCGAAAATGTTTCTCTTGGAGATGAGCATGAAGTTTTCGCGCGGCAACCCGGCGACCAGGCCGGCGGTCGAATCGTCATCACCAGTCACAATCTGATCTCGGGCGGGAGCGTTCTTCAGGGCCAAGCCCGCCACCATGATCGTGACCGCCAGGTTCTTGCTCGTGCTCGAGTCGCTGGGGCGGTTGACGGTCAGGCTTCGCACCTGATGGAGCAACTGCGGTTGGTACTTGTAGAAGCGATAGAGAAACTCGGTGAGATTCTCCAGAGTGACGTTGCCACGGATTGTGAACGGGATAATGGTGAAGTGAGATGATCCTTGAACCTTTTCCGCCCACAGCTTTGCGTCGTCGAATCGGCAGTCGGCCAGCAATCGGAACAGGAAGTCCTGGTACAGTGCCTGGGCGGCACCCGGATCGTCCGGCAGGCTGATCTTCTCCCACTCGGCCAATTGCTCGCTGGCTTTTTTAGCTTCCACCATGTGTTGCTTTTTCGTCGCGAGGTCGTTGGTGAGATTTCGGATCAGATCTGTCTGTGCGTCGAGTGGGCCGAGAAACGCACCCTTCACAAGAATGAACAGTCCGTAGCTGCCCGCAATGGCCAGCACAATGAAAGCCAGGTATCGCTCGCGTTTGTTCATCATGACGATTCCCTCAATTCCCCTTCTTGCCCCGATTTCTTACAGGCGTGCCGGTGCGTTTCTCCGATGCCGGTATGACCGAAGCTTCTCGCGTGCCCGCCGGTGATCGACGGGCGATTGACCCATCGGAGTCCCTATCGGCCGGCCAACCGGTTTCCAGTTTTGCGGCGTCCTCGTCCACGTCTGACTTCAATGTAATGTGGGTCTTATAGCTCCAGCGGTATTCGCCAGTCTTTTTCTCAGGCACCACCTGACCGACCGGTTGGGCACTGTAATGGTCGTTGCCGTTAAGCTTGTTGTTAAATTGACTGATCGTTACCTGTTTTCGTGCGACACCGTCGAGCGTGATTTTGCCCGAACCGCCGAGAGACCTATCCGGCATTATTTGAACCAAGGTGGCAAACATGTCTTTCGAGTCAGGAAATTCATCGGTCAGCCGGCGCAGTTCTTCCAGGGCATTCACCTCCGCCTTGCTCCACTTCTCGACCGCGCGATACTTGCTCACGATTTTGTTGATGCTCGCGAGCTTGTCCTTGAGGTCATTTTGCTGCTGGGTCAAGCGATTGATCTTTTCCTTGCCGCTGGAGATTTGCACGTGAGCGAACAAGTAACCGGCGGCGACGACGAGCACGGCCGCGGCGGCAGCGATCATGGCCAGCGGCTTGCGCCGGTCACGACGCACGATCGGTTTCTTGGTGTTCAGAAAGTCGATCGGCCACGATTCGTCTACCGAGATTGCGGCGCCGATGGCGGCAACGAATGCTCCTCGATTGTCCTTCGATCCGTCGGCACTTTGAGCCACTTCGCGACCCAGCTCTACCATTTGGAACGGATCGAATCGATCGATGGCGACGGACAGGCCGGCGGCGGCGAGCGCATCGCTCAAGTCGCGGTGCTCGTCGCGGCTCGCGGCCAGTGCAATCCGTTCCACTGGGACACCCGGCATCTGGTTGGCGAACGCGGCCAGCGTGCGACGCACCTCGGCGACGAGTGCCGTGGCCGAATCGCCGGCTTCAGTTTTGCCGTCATTCGCACTGCGCAAAAGCGTAGCCCGACTGAACAGCACGCTTTCGCCGCGGGCCACCGTCAGTTCCAACGATTCGCCGGCCAGGCTGATGACCAGAACGGCTCCCGTCGCCGCGACGGCGATCTGCCGGTAGGCTCGCCATGTTGCGTACGGACGAAGTCCCAGGCGAATCAGTTCCAAATGGGACGAACGGACCACTCGATGGTAGCGCTCGATTACTTCCTGCTGCAGCGCGGCCAGGATGACTCGTTGTTGGCCCTCTTCGTCCGGCGGCCCGACCAGTTCGTAATCAATGGCCGCCTGCTCGACCGGGAAACTGAGTTCGCGCATCGCCTGCAATTGAATCATGCCGGGCATTTCTTCCGGCGGGCCTGTCGGCAATCGCAGGTCGCGCAGCACGGCTTGTGATCGCCCGATAAGTCCGATGATCTTTGCACCGCTTCCGGCGTAGCCCTGTAGTTCTTTTTCGACCAGGGTTTTGGCAACGTCCGACTCGCCGGTTTCATGGCCATCCGGCAGCGTCAGAGTCGTGAGCTTACGGACCACGACGCGGCTGCCCCGAGTATCGGCCTCGAGCAGACGAATGTGCTGCAACCCGCGATCGATCACAATGAGCTTGGACATTTAGTTAAGCTCCTCTACTGTTGATTCCATTATGGCCGGCCACTCGCATAAAAACGACCCCGCGATTCGCCCGAAACAACGTGGGGCATGGGGGCCCACTCGCACCACAATTAATGACTCACCGTCTGCATCAATAGCTGCGGGTCGAAGCCGCGGCCCAGCCCGGTTAAGTCGCGCCAGGACCGAATTCGCGGCGATGATCCAGACACATCGATCACCGCCTCGACTCGGGCCGACTGACCACCCTGCTCGTAGTAACCTGTCACTTGCACTCGAAATACTTGAGTCTGCCCTGTAATAAACGGCTCCAGTTGTTTGAACTGGGCCTTGGTCACCGACCCGGACGTGAGCAACCAGGCGACGCCCTGGTTTGCCAGTGCCTCGCTCGACGTATCCGCCTGGCCGCGTGCTGAGATGATCGTATCGGCCATCTCTTCGGTCATGCCCGGCAAGGCCAAAAATACGGGCCACGGGGCCGTGTTCACGTTGATTCGCCCAGGAATCTCTTTGCTCTCTACCGTCGTCGTGCGATCGAGCAACGTGTCGAGAAAGTCGTCTAACTCCGTTTCCAGAAACGGACTTTTCAATTCAGTGGTCTGCTGTTGGCCCGGCGCTTTGATGTACGCGCTGGTGCCGATGAGGTCCGTGACCGATGTAATCTTTTGTTTCGAACCGCCGGATGCATCCATACCGGCGATCGTCGTGGCCTGAGTCGATGAGGAACTCTGGCCGGACTGCTGCTGGGTCGAAGCTTGTTGAGTCGGTTGCTGGCCGGTTGATGGTTGGCCGGTCGATTGTTGGCCGGTCGATTGCGAGTTTTGTTGTTGGCCCGTCGAGCGGCTGTCTTGTCCGGTCTGTTGTGATGTCCCTTGCTGGCCCTGTTGTGACTGACCTTGCTGCTGTGATTG
>Ga0247727_10000557_pt1 | contig 91093 bp, 70 predicted proteins | sample WisWelCaveWW1625_FD_202498 | JGI IMG/M metagenome (GOLD analysis project Ga0247727, IMG submission 202498) | Biofilm microbial communities from Wishing Well Cave, Virginia, United States - WW16-25 | ecosystem: Environmental > Aquatic > Deep subsurface > Groundwater > Cave microbial mat | place... | reverse complement strand
GTCGTTGCCGGATGCGTCAACACGTTTGGCGTTGCCCTTACGGTCTTGGTCGAGTGCAAGGACCCGACCTTCACAAACGTCGTTACCGACCATTTCATCACGATCAATCGGAAGAACAAGGTTCCAACAACCTTCAAGGGCCAGACGACGGATGGGAAGACTGTTAGTCCACTTGATTCCGATCATCCTGGAATCGACGGTGTTCTCGAGTCGAACTCGGCGGGACTTCCTATCGCATCGGGCGTAGGGGGCTTCATAGACTTCCCGGGTGCCTGTGATTTGTCGAGCAAGTCCTTTTTCCCCTCGCTTACGGTAGAGGGCGGGGAAATCATGCAAGCGAAGATTCCGCTCCAGAAAGATGACGTGGTGGAACAGACGACGCGGTTCAAGCTCTTCATTTTCTGCAAGTGTGGCGTTCCCGACAGGGAAGGGGGCGAGGCGAAGACGGAGCTGATCGCGGTGATCACTTGGGGATTCAACGCGAAATTCACGATCGGGGAGAAACCCGAAGACACTACGGCCAAGGTCACGGTTCCGACCGGACTCCCAAAGATCGCCTGTCCCGTTTCAGATGATGATGCAAAGATACTGAAGAAGGCGCAGGGGCACACCTTCCAGGGTGCCATAGGCAAATGAGCCGGCGTTTGGTGATCGCGATCACCCTCGGTGGCATCACCACCATCGCGGCCATTTTGGGTTGGTCGGGGCCATCGCGTCCCAAGAAAAGTGCTCCTCGGGCGCTGCCCACGCATCCCGCGACGCCATGCACCCCCCTGAGCGAGGAGGGCCAGCGGGATCTTCCGAAAGTATTCGAGGAGACCTCGACCACTCGCGAAGCGGTGCTGCGAGCGCGAAGCTCGCTGGCCAGCGGACGACCAGATGCCCACGCCCTAAGCGACACGTTGAAGCTCTTGCGGACTGCCAGCGCTGAATTGATCGATGACCTCAAGTGCCTTCTCGAAGAGGAACGTCGAACTGACGTTGATGATAGCTCGAGCATCGAACCGAAGAGTACGAGTCGGAGGGATGTTCTCATCGTGCTGTTGACCATGTCCAAGAATCCGTATTGGCTTAGGCAACTGCCGCCTTTCATTGAGCGCACAAGTGACGAATCGATTCTCTTAGCCATTGCCTCGGGCTGCTCCGTGCCGGGTGCCCGCGATTGGAGCCAGGAAAGCGCGTGGCTAGATCTACTGTCTAGGCCGCCATTTGATATGGCGCGCGATGTCCGCTCAGTTTCGAAGGCGCCTAACGTCGCGCGAATCTCAGATGCAAACATCGCCAATGCCCTGTTGCGCCGATTGGGGAACATCGCCGCGTCAGACAAGACCATCGCCGACATCATCCCGGTGTTGGACTCGAACGAGCGTGGTGTCGCGTTGGCTCTATACGATTCCTCCCAGTTGGTGCGCTCAACAACCTTTCAGCTGGCGGTGATCCAGACGCTCAACGCTGGGACAGTCGAGTCCCGAGACGACCGGTGCCAGTACCTCTGTAGAATCGGTCTAAGCAACATCTACGACGCGGACGTTAGGGAGTGCGCCATAGTCGCCTACGCTGAGGTTGCCGGTAGGGACGCCTACCCCGCTCTCGCCTCCTTGGTCCAGAGTGCTGACAGCGCAAGGCTGCGAGCCACGGCACGCAACCTGATGGAACGGTGCAAGCCGTAGTCGACCGCGATGGTCGTTAGTCGACGCCGCCGAAAAGCGCGCCGGGCCAAGGCCGAACTAGAACCCACCGACCACGACGGTGTACCGTTGTACCGGCTCGTGCATCACGCAGGGGTATGATGGTGGGCGCAGAACGAACCGAGAGGAGAGAGGGAGGAGAGGCCAGAAGAAACCGGAGACGAGAGCGCCGCCGCGCTCGCGCGCGGCGCGTCGGAGAGGGGAGATGCGCTTTTGGACTACCCGCAGGCGACTGCTATCCCTTCATTGGCGGCAGAGGCATATTCGCTTGCCGAGTGTTGATCTCCGTCTGGAGCTGACAAAGGATCTTCTGCGCCTCCAGCTTCAGCCAGAATGCCTTCTCGATTCCGATGAGCGTACCGATAGCAGCACCGAGCGCCGCTGCTCCGAGGCTTACCACGCAAGCGCCCCCGCCGCCGTTCAACCCAAGCTCCCGAAGAATGCCTTGCGCCGCCGCGAACAGTGCGATGCCGCCGATGATCCCACCCAGGAAAAAGCCAAGCACGGCCCACGCAACAATCACTTGGATGGCGCGGGCATACATCTTGTCGGCAAACTTCTGAAGAATCGCGGCGTCGTACTGTGCCATGTCATCCCTCGATTACTTTTCATCCGGCGGCGGCGACTTCGATCCTGTTTGCAGCTTCGGCGGCTCGTCAAGCCTGAAGCTACACCCATCGCTGCACTTCTTGCACTCGACGATGAACTCCACCGTAAGCTGCTTTCGCCCGCGCCTGACCGAGAGCTTCAGCCTCTCGCCGGGTAACTGGGATCCCGCCCACGCTGAGCTCTCCGACGCCACGATTACGTCATCAATTCGCGCGCCACCCTTTTCTGCCGCGCTTCCCGCAACCACGTGCGTGATGCGGAAGCCATCCGAGGGCTTGATGCCGAGTTCGTTGGCGTCGCCGTCCGTCAGCTTCTCGGCCTTGAAGCCCAGGACCGGGACGTGCTCCGAGAACAGGGGCGTTTGGAGCAGCAGCGTCTTAAGCGTCCGTTCGAAGCTCCACGCCCGAAGCGCGACTTCGTAGAGCGACTCTCGAAGCGTTTTCTGGAGCGTCAGAGCGGTGGCGAGGATTTGCTTGTTGTTGGCGTCAATCTGCCCCTTCACGTCCTTGCTGATCTCGTCCCGCATCTCCTTCCTTGCCTTCGCAAGCTTGTCATCCAGGAGCTTTTCGATGGCGCCAACCAGTTCGTCCTGCTTGGTGTTCGTGGCCTGCGCTTGGGCCACTGGACCGGTGAGTCTCGACACCGCAATCCCGATCAGGACACCCAGAGCTACGGCGGCCAGCGACCGACCGAATTGCTGCACGGTGACCTCCCAACGGAGACAGCGCGAGGCGCTACCCGCGTTACTTGCCGAGAACCCGGTGCTCGATGGGGCAGAGCATCTTCCCCTGACCGTCGCAGAACGTGCAGACAGCGGTTCCCTGGCAGACGGGGCAGAGGCGGGTGTTGGAAGCGTGGAAGTAACCGTCCTTGCATTTCTCGTCGCTCCAGACTTGCGCCGCGCACTTGCCACTCCCCTCACACGCGGGGCACTCGACCATGCCGTTGGTGCAGAGGTCGCACTTGATGCCCGCCCACTTCTTGTCCTTGGCGCTCTTCTTGAGGGTTGCGGACATCACCTCGGCCACCTTGGCGTAGAACGCGGCCCACCGTCGGTTGACGTCGTACGTAGCCTTGATCGTGATGTTCGCGTACCGCACGACCCAATTCTGCGCCCAGGTCGAACTGATCACGGCCTGCTTCTCGCTCTCGCTTTTCGCGTTATCCGCGAGCGCCTTCTGCGCCCGCTTCATCTCCTCGAAGTTGTCGCCGATCTTCTCGACGAGCTTCTTGTGCTCCTCCGTTGCGGCACGCCCCTTCTTCGCGTCCTCCGCCATGAGCGCGGCGAGTTTCGCGACGACCTCGGTGGTGCGGTCCGTCGCCTTGTTGAAGTCCTTGAGACCATCGAGGAAATCCTCGCCGATGGCGTCTTGTACGAGCGCCGGCGCAACCTCTGCGGGGCGGCCATGGTGACTGAACGGCGCCAAGGCGAGCGCAAGCAGTGGCACTCCGATCAAGAGCCTCATGTTTCTGCTCCTTGTCTAGGGTTCAAAGACGGCGGCACCCAACTGCACAAAAGCTTACCAAGGGAACCGTTCGGCTACCATAGCCATCCGATCTACGGGTTTTCCGAGGCCGCCTCGTCCCTCTACGATCCTCCGAATATCGGGGAGAGACGAGGGTGGAAATCGGGTTTGTCGGTCGGCGGCTTCGGTCGTTGAGAGAAGCTCGCGGACTTACGCAGGGTCAGCTTGCGCGAAAAGCGCACGTGCACATCAAGTGGCTGGCGCGGATCGAAACCGGCAAGCGCGCGAACATGACGCTTGAGATGCTGCTGCGCTTGGCGGCGGGACTGAGAGTCGAGCCTGCCGATCTGCTTCCGCCAAGGTCCCATGGCGCGAGGCGATTGAGCGCCGAGGTGCGGTCAATCATCGACCTCTTGGACGGCGCGGACCAGCGCACACATGCGTCGGCACTTCAAGTGGTGCGTGCCGTGGTCGCCCTGGGGAAGAAGAGGTCGTAGAAGCTGTCTCGTACTCCTCCATCGCCGTCATGAACAGGCAACGCGGGCAGATGCCGTCGAAGCGCGTCGCATCAACATCCGCGGCGCAGCGGACGCAACGGGTCATACCGCTACCAGCGGAAGTTGCATCGCCGTGTTTCACGAAGATCACGAAGATCGCACGACGGAGGAAGCCATCGCGAGGGGAGCAGGGGCGAGAGGCGAGAGTAGAAGAACCCGGAGAGGAGAGCGGGTGCGAGTGAGGTAGGGCATGTGACTCTGCTCAAGGAGCGGCTGGCGTGCCCGCTTCAGGGCGGGCACGCCCCTTCGAGACGGCGCCGTTCCTGCCCGAACCCGTACCCGCAAGAAGTGTAACTTATGCAACGCGAGCGCACGCCATCCCCCTACGCATTCGATCCGAGCCGCTGGCGGATAGCGCTCGCGATTCTCTCGACCTTCGTCTCGATTGCACGGTTCGGCGTAAGAGCCCAAATCGGCCCTGAACCATCTACACTCACCGCGAGTGCCGAACCGAATGAGCTGGCAAGGCAGAAAAGCTCGACAACAAACGCGGAGATCGAAGCCGTTGCTAAGAGCCGCGTGTGATCCCAGCTAATCTGAGGAGCGTATGGTGCCGTCTCGGTATGAGATGTCACCACCTCATAGGTCGCTGCGTACAAAATGCCTGGGGCACAGGCGAAACTGAACTGTTTGCTGATCGCCATGTCTTAAGTCCTCGACATCGGTCCGGTAGGCACGACTTTGAGTGCCCACATCTTCAAACCGCGTGCCACTCACTCTTCAGTCAACAGACCGGCTCCTTCTAACTAATTCGAGTTCTTCCCTCCAAAGAGAGCCTTGAGGACGGCCGCGAGCGTAACGGCCGCGGCACCAATCGCAATGCCACCGACGACCGCTTCACCGACGGAGAGCCCCTTGGGAGGCGGCTTCACGATGGGTGTCTTCAGCACGCTAGCCGCGCAGAGGTTCTGCCACTCGACGATGAAGCTCTCGATGGAATGAAAGCGACGCGCGGCGACGGGGTGGAGCATTCGAACGAGCAGGTCGAAGAACCGCCGGTCGCACGCGTTCACCTTCTCGCTGAACGTGACGATATTCCTCTGCCGGTCGTAGATCGGGGGGGCCCCGAAGTACAGGTGGTGGAGGGTTGCGCCGAGCGCATAGATGTCGGAACGCTCGTCAGCGTATGCCTCCGGCGAGCGCTGCTCGGGGGGCATGTACTCGTACGTGCCTACGGTGTTGCCGGCGGTGAGATTGAGGCCCGACCCTGGTTCCTTCGCGCAGCCGAGATCCGAGAGCTTGTACGTGCCGTCACGCGCCATGAGGACGTTCGACGGCTTGATGTCGCGGTGGATGATGCCGTAGGAATGAAGGTGCTGCGCGCCCCTGCTGGCGTGCAGGATCGCGCGGTACTTCTCGTCGTCGCCGATGCCCTTGGCGATTCGGCCGAGGAGCGAGTCGACCATCAGTTCGAAGACGAGGAACTCCTCCTCGATGCCAGAGAGGTTGCAGTCGATCAGGCGGATGACGTGGGGATGGGGAAAGGGCTGATGCACGCGACGGCACAGGCCGCCCTCGCGCAGGTAGCGATCGCGGAATCCGGGAATAGCGCGGAGTTCCTTCTTGGGGAATTTAACGGCGAAGCGTTGCCCGTCGGACGCCCTCTTGGCCCGATAGACGCGCGCCATCCCCCCGCTGTTGATCTCGGTCTCGATGTCGTAGACGTTGATGACCCTCTGGCGACGGAGCATGCCGTCGGCGAATCCGCGCATGAACTCTGGATTCATTTGGAGAACCTCCCTCTGCTGGAAAGGTGAAAAACCAGCTGCATGAACTTGAGTGTCCGAGGCTTGAGGTGGTGGGCCTTTATCGCGCGGAACAGGACCTCCACCTGGCTCGATTCGACGATCTGCTCCAGCGCTGCCACGACGTGCTGCGTCGCATGACTCGGCGGCTCACCACCTTGGCGCCATCTCCAAATCGTGGCGGCGTCGACGCCGATCAGGTCAGCGAGTTCGGCATTGCCGACTCGAAGGCCATCCGCAAGCGCCGTAATGCGCGAAGCCCACTGCATACCAATTGAAACACGGTTGCCGTAGCAATCGTTTCATTGCAACCGCAAAAAGAACATGGTAGCCGACTACGCGAAGAAATACTCCGCCTTCCTCACCTCACCGAGATCGAGCTTACCCATCCTCGGCGGTTTCTTGAGCTTCGCGTCCGGATTCGCCTTGCGGACCGCCGCCCACCACTTCGCCAGCGTGAACTCCTCATGCACCTTCACGAACTCCTCGCGGAGCACGGTGTTCATCGTGTCCACGTCGCACGCATGGACGGCGTAACCGTCATGCACCATCGCGAAGTCGCGCAGGCCGCGCGCGTGGAGCGCGTTTACCGTCCGCATCATGTGCGCCGCGTCGAGCGAGTGGATGAGGTTCGGCACGATTCCGCGACGCTGAGCGCCCTCGTCGACGACGTGAGGCTCGACAGGAACCTGCCTGCCCAGAACCCCCGAGAGCGTCTCGACGCGATCCGTCAGCTCCGTCTTCAGGCTCCGTTGCTCCACGGGAATTCCCACCGGGCTCGTCCATGAGACGCCGGCGTTCGCGTACCGGGCGAGCCACCGCACGGTGCGCTGAAGCCACCGGCTGATCCTGCTCGCCTTGATCACGACAAGCGCAATCGCCTTGCGCACCCAGGGCGCGAGGTACTCCGCGGCGTCGTCGATGTCGGGGAAGATGCTCTCGCCACTCATCTCGTGCAGACGCTGCCGGATCTGCCGCCGGAACGCCTTGAGCCCCGCGCCGTAGGGCAGCGTCATCGTCGGCTGCTTGACGAGCTTGCGATCGACGAGCGGGAGCCACAGGTCCGCCATCACCCATCCCTTCGCCGCCTCCGTCTTCAGGATCTCGATCAAGCAGCGCGCGACCTCCTGGTAGATGTCCTCGGGCCGATCGCCGGGAACGAGGTTCGTCCAGCGTCCGCCGACGAGATCGCGGCCGAAGGCGCTCAAGTGCTGGAGGCCGTTGCACGTCCCGTCCATCGCGATGGGCAGGCGCGAGCAATACCCCGGCCCCTCCCGCCGATACCCCGCCCACTCGAGCGCCGCCGCCAGAAACCGCCACGGCTTGTCGGCCTTCGCCCAGAGCATGCCGCCGTCGAACGTCCGGTTGGCGCTGTCGAGGATTGCCGCGTCGTTCTCGTGCACCCACGCGACGCGCTCCTTGAACGGCAGCTTGTCCTTCCCGAAGCAGTTGGCGAGGTGGACGGCCAGCCACCACGCCCCTCGTTCTCCGAGCGGCTTCGCCGTGGCGAACTCGAGCACGCCCCGGGAGACTTCATCTCCCTGCGGATGGAGAAACTGCGGGATCGGGTAGGCGCGTCCACGCCAGTCGAGGTGATGCGGGAAGTAGATCATGCGGTCGAGCACCTTGCCGATCACGACCCGCTTCATCTGGACTTCGACCAGATGCGCCCGCACCTCGCGATTGGCCCGGAAGCCGTCGCGCCGCTCACGCTTTCGCCGCTTGCGGTCCTCCTCCGGAGCGTCCTCGGGTAGTTCCGGCGGCAGCTTCCGGAACTCAAAGGCCGGCAGCGTCTTGGCCGGGCTCTTCGCGTCCCATCCGCGCCCGAAGTGCCCCCACACCGGGAGATTGATCCGCCACGGCGTCGCCTGGAGCGCGTTGACCGCGTCGAACGCCATCTGGAGATCGGCCTTCTCCAGCGCGGCGCGGTCGCCCCGTTCCTTGGGGTCGATGACGAAGGTCAGGCCCGTCTGGTGGCGGTAGCCTCCCCCTTCGAGCCCCTTCCACGGCGTCGGCGGCCTCACCATGGGAGGCCAGCGCGGTGCGATCAGCTCCGCCTGCTTCGCCAGAAGCTCCTCAAAGCGCGTCGTCCCAAGCTCGGTCAGTTCCAGCGTCATCTGCCGGCCGCGCTTCTTGGGGATGCTCCGGTAGAAGAAGCCCGTCGCGGCGATCACCGCGTCGAGGAGAAAGCCTCCGATCTTCAAGGTCAGGCCGCTCTCCCCCCAGTCCTCCAGATGGAACGCCTCGAGCTTCTCCTGCGCCCGGCGCTTGGCGTTGTACGGGTTCTTGTTCCGCCGCGTCAGGGCCTCCAGGAGGAACTTGTCCTTCCCGGTCTGCTGCTCATGGACGGACTCGAGCCAGCACCAGCTACCGATCAGCTTGACGACCTTCGTCACCGTCACGGCGGACCGGTCCTCGTCCATCTCGACGAGCGCGTTCAGGATCGCCCGCATCGTCAGGAGGGCGAGCTTCGAGGCGTCGAGCGAGAGCAAGGCCGTGCCGTAGTCGCGCGTCCGCCCGTTCTCGATCTGAGTCTGCTCCTCGTGGATGAGCGCTTCTACTGCGGTGATCGACTCCTCGATGACGGCGTTGCCGGCCATCGTGTCGGCGAACCCGCCCTTTCGATCGTCTTCGCGGGCCTTCTTCCACCCCCACGTGAAGAAGTCGAGCTCAAGCTCGTCCTCCAGCCGGTCCAGGTCGTCCATGCGGAGCGCTCCTCAAGCGGAGCATTCTATGAACGGCGCCGGGACTCTAACCGGGATTCCACACCTACGGAGTATTCGCAAACGCGATGCCAAACGAAGTGCTCTCCGACCGCTGAAATCGAACTTCTTTTCTCCCTTTCTCGCACGTCGCCGTGCTTCGTCGCGGCGATGTTCTCACCTGCCGCCGGTGATGCGGCCATCTGAACGCTCCTTTCCTCCATCGCCTGCGCGGGTTCAGGACATCCCGATCTGTCCGGCTCGATGCCGGCCACATCCGGGTGTCCTGGCCCGTGCGGGTCAGCCCGAAAACGGCTCGATGGTTGAAAGGACCTCGGATGGCGATCTCTGGCGGCGGACGGCAAGGGCGGGGCAAGTGGCGGCTTCCGATGCCGGGCGACGTCACGCGGGAAGCGCGTGAGCTTCAGGCTCGCCTCTGGCGGGCGCTGAAGAAGCTGGCGAAGGAGGCCAAGACTCCGAACCCCGCGACTCCCTCTCCCGATCTCCCCCCGGCGGCTTGAGTGCCGCCGGGGGAGACCCCCTTACCAAACCACGAAACCCCATTTTGAAAGGAGGCACCCATGGCTGGTCCCATGTCCAACTCCCCGCTGGAGCGGCAGATCATCCGGGTCATGGCTGAGAACCCTGAGGACGGCAAGGCGCAGCAGCGCACTCGCTCCAACCACTTGAAGGAGGCCTGCCGGATCGTCGAGGCGAAGTTCGGGCTCCAGAAGCTCTCGAACTTGGGCGCGAAGCACGTCGCGGCGGTGGTCGTCGCGTGGAAGGAGGCGCACGCCGGAAAGCGGGTTCTCGAGAACAAGCTCGCGAATCTCCGCTGGATGGTCCGGAAGATCGGAAAGCAGAACCTGATGCCGCGATCGAACAAGGAACTCGGCGTCCAGCCTGGCGCCCGCCACACCCGCGCGGGGAAGATCGTCTCTGCGGAGACCTGGCAGGCGATCCAGAACGCGGTGCAGCATCCCGTCGTCCTCGCCCAGCTTCTGCTCGCTCGCTACTTCGGGATGCGCTTCGAGGAGACGGCCCTCTTCCGCCCGCACAAGCAGATCGACGGGAACCGGGTCTGGATCAACCGGGGTTCCAAGGGCGGCCGGCCGCGATTCGTCGTCATCCGGAACCAGCAGCAGCGCGACGCGCTCGCCGCCGCCGCGCGCGCGGTCGCGGGGCCGGGACTCGGCCTGATCCCGCCGGAGATGCGCACCTTCAAGGCGTGGGCCGACAAGGTCTATGAGATGCTTCGGTCGATCGGCGTCGGTCGGGCCACCGACACGACGTTTCATGACCTCAGGAGGACATTCGCCGACGAACGCATGCGCGAGATCATGGCGACGCGCGGCTGCTCGTGGGAGGAGGCGGCCAGCGTCGTCGCCCGCGAACTCGGGCACAACCGCACCGAAGTCCTCGACTGGTACACGACCGACCCCGACGCTTCCGAGCCGGAGAGCGACGAAGCGGAGGGTGCCGCGGCGTGAGGAGGACTGGAGAGAGAAGGGCAATTTGAGGGAAACAGAGCATGACCCACGAATTCCGCGAACAGTCGAAGCCGCCGGACGTTCAATCTGTCAGCACGGCCGACGACGGCTGTCGCCCGCCCACATGCGCCACTGGCTCGCACGAGCCGCGCAGCGGGGACACGTCGAACACGCGGGCTGTCACGCCCTCGGCCGACCGCCCGTCCTCCGGCGACCCCCCGTTGCTTACGGGGGGCAAGGAGGTGGACAAGCGTCGGCAGGTGCCGATGAGGATCACCGTCGTGGCCGTTCCGCGAGATCGCTACCCCGCCTTCATGAACGATCGCGATCACGCGTTCGCGTCCCTGTCGGCCGCGGCGCGCCTCGCGGAAATCGACGGCTTCTGCGGACGGCTCTGCTCGGAGATGCAGCGCCGCCCGTCGATGCCCGAGAAGGTCGAGCGCCGGGCCGCCGCGTGATGCAGACTGGACAACGAACTGGAAAGGAGCAAGGAAGATGAATCGCAAGAAGATGATGTCCGACGGAGTCGAGAAGGAGACGTCGCGCGCCCCTCTCAACGTCGCCTTCTACATCAGGGTCTCGTCGGACAAGCAGGCCAAGAAGACCGACGGCTCGCTCGACACGCAGCGCGACCGCCTGACCCAGCACGTCGACTACCGCAACGACCATCCGCAGGACGAGCGTCCCTGGAAGCACACCGAGACGCTCGTCGAAGGCGAGAAAGACGGCGTCCGCCACGGAAAGAGCGCCAAGAACGAGAACCGGCCCGCCTACCAGAAGCTCCTCGAACTCGCCGAGGCGCGCCTCATCGACATCGTGATCGTCACGAAGCTCGACCGGATCTCCCGCAACGTCCAGGACTTCCTCAACCTCGCGGAGAAGCTGATCTCCTGGGACGTGAAGCTCGTCTCGCTCCACGAGAGCCTCGACTTCACGACCCCCGCCGGGAAGCTCATGGCGACCCTCGTCGCCGCGCTCGCCCAGTTCGAGCGAGAGATGACCTCCAACCGCGTCTCGGAGAAGTACGACTGGCGCGCCGAGAAGGGCTTCCCGTCCGGCAAGCCGCCCTCCGGCTACCTCTCCAAGGACCGGAGCCGCACGTGGGTCTTCGATCCCCCGTGGTCGGACCACGTCCGCGCGATGGACGCGCTCTATCTGGAGCACCAGAGCACCGACAAGATCGTCGTCGAGTTCGACAAGCGCGGCTACCGGACGAAGTCCGGCAAGCGCTACACGAAGCCCATGATCTGGCAAATGCTCCGCAGCGCCGCCTACGCCGCGAAGATCGGCCGCAAGGGCGAGACCTATAGCGGCAACTGGCCGGCGCTCCGGACGCTGGAGACGCACGACAAGATCCAGTCCATCATGGACCGGAACAACCTTCATCGCGGCCGGGCGACGCGCGACCACGCGGAGTACATCTACCTGCTTCAGGGAGTGCTGCGCTGCGGCTCCTGCGGGCGGAAGATGACGCCGAAGGCGGGGACGGGACGGAGCGGCAAGCCCTATCCCTACTACGTCTGCAACGGCGCCGAGAAGTCCAAGGGGCTCGACTGCGGCCTGAAGTACGTTCCGGCGACCTCGCTCGACAACGCCGTCCTGGACTTCCTGAAGGAACTCCAGCTCACGCCCGAACGGCTCGAAGCTTTCGCACGCCAGTCGCGGGAGTCCAACTCCGTCACGATCAAGCGCCTGAAGTCCGATCTTGCGAAGACCCATCATCAGATGGGCGCCCTGGCTCCGAGGATCGCGAGCATCCTCGACGCCATCGAAGGCCGCGATCCGGCCGGCAACGCGTTGCTCAAGGCGAGGCTTGCCGTGCTCGAAGCCGAGCAGCACGACCTGAAGGAGGCCGAGAAGAAGCTCGCCTCCGAACTCGCCGCCGAGGAGAGCGAAGTCGTCTCGGCCGCCGACGCGCTCGAATCGCTGACGCTCTTCCACGACCTCGTCGAGCACCATGCTCGTCAGCCCGAGCGCATCAAGTCGCTCCTGGCCCGGTTCGCGGACTACGTCGTGTGGCACCCGACCGGAAAGGGAGCGGGACGGCTCGACGTGGGGTTGTTCGCCGATGCCGTGGCGCTCGCGAAGGAAGTGACCTACCCGGCGACCGGGGCCTCAACAGGGCCCCGGTTCGCTGGCGAGTCTGTCGAAGTGGACCCGACCGGGATCGAACCGGCAACCTCCAGAATGCAAATCTGGCGCTCTCCCAATTGAGCTACGGGCCCGGGTGCCGCGGGCTAGGGTACGACAGGGCCGCGGGCGTGGCAAGACGGCCGCTTCCCGTTGGCGTCACGTCGGGCTTCTACCCGTGCCCGAACATCTCCTGCCACGGATCGCGCCCCAGGACCCAGTAGTACGCCAGCACGCCGAGCCAGCCGTGCGTCAGCGCCAGCGGAAGCAGATTCGGCCGCCACAGGAAGATGCAGGTCCACGCGATCCCGGCCGCGGCGCAGAGCACGGCGAGTTCATGGTCGGGGAGATGGACCACCCCGAACAGCACGCTCGCGATCGGAATCACCAGCCACGCCTTCGCGCCGAGCTTGCGGAGGTTGCTCACCAGCAGCCCTTGCAGGACGAACTGCTGGATGAACCCCCACACGGGATAGAGCGCAACGAGCAGCAGCGCCGACAAGGGCAGCGGCGCCCAGCCCTTCCACCAGCGGAACAAGGCGATGACACAACCGGCGACGAGGAAGAAGGCACCGCATGCCAGCGTGGCGGGCTTGAGCGTGTCGCGCCGCAGGCCCCAGTCGGCCAGCACCGTGCGGTCCGCGGCGATGCGTCGCACGAGGTAGATCGTCCAGAGCACCGTGCAGCCGATCAGAAACGGCAGCTTCAGATGGAGGACGTTCTCAAAGATGAGAAACGCGCCGCCCGTGGCGACCACCGCGGCGATTTCGAGGGAGGAGCGGCGACGCTTGTCTCGCGCGAGGATGGCGCTGCTCTCCGAGTCGAGAGGTTCCACGGGTGTCATCAAGCAACCGGCATGCCGCGCGCAGAGCGTCGCGAATCGCGGTCAGGCGTGCAGTATACTTCACTCGCACATGTCGCGACGCGCACCCTGGATCCTGGCCGCCCTGCTCATCGGCGGCTGCGGAAAGGCGCCCGATCCGCCCACGGGACCCCCGCTCGACGCGCTTGCCCTGGTCTTCCCGGCTCCCACCCAGGAAGTGTTCGACCTGATCACGGTCGACAAGCTGAAGAAGCATGTCGAGGCTCTTTCCGCCGACGACATGGAAGGTCGCGCGGGCTGCTCCAAGGGCGAGTTGAAGGCGGCCGAGTACGTGTGGGGCGAGATGGTGCGCATCGGCCTCATGCCGTCGGGCGCCTACGACATCAGCGGCCAGATGGGTTACTGGCAGACGTTCGGCGCCGGGGAGAACCGGTACTCGCGCAGCTGCCTGGGCCTTTTCCCGGGAGCCGATCCGACCGTCCGCGACCAGCTCATCATCATCTGCGCACACCACGACGGCATCGGCAAGCAGGGCGCCACGCGCGGTGCCGCCGTCGGCGGCGCGCAGGGGAGCGACACGATCTGGAACGGAGCCGATGACAACGCCTCCGGCGTCGCCGCCGTGCTGGCGATGGCGGAGGCCTTCGCGGTGGGACGGGTGCGGACGCGCCGCTCGGTCCTTTTCCTGACGCTCGGCAACCAGGAGGAAGGCAACGACAAGTCGGGCGTCGCGTTCTACACGGCACACTCGATCACGCCGCGCGAGAAGCACGTGCTGATCGTCAACCTCGACATGATCGGCCGCAACCCCGACCGGCCGCTCGAGGTGGAAGGCGTGAGGTCGGCGGTCGGCGACGACCTGGCGAACGCGGTCAAGAAGGCGATGGACGCGAACAAGGTCTCCTTCAAGCCGCACGACTACGCCGGTGAGATGCTATTTCGCGGAGACGGATCGAGCTTCCTGAAGAACAAGATCCCGACGCTTCATGTCTGGAGCTACTGGCACCCTGACTATCACCGCGTCAGCGACACGGCGGACAAGCTCTCGTACGACCGCATGGCGGCCGTCACGAAGGCACTGACGGCGCTCGTCTGCGACGTGGCAAACTCCGCGACGGCCCTGTCCTGGAATCCCGCCATGCCGCCGGTCGACGCAGCCAGCGACGACCGCCCTCGTCTCGGCGTCGCGCTCGAGGACATCACGGGAGATGCACTCAAGGCGCTCAACCTGCCGTCGGGGCAGGGGGCCGTCCGCGTTGCGGCTATCATCCCGTCGTCAGTCGGCGCGGTGGCAGGCCTGAAGCAGGGTGATGTGATCGTGTCGTTCGACGGCAAGCCGTTCGCCGCGCTCGAAGCGCTGCGCGTCCTCATCGGCGCCGTGGAGATGGAGCGCGAATACGCCCTCGACGTGCGGCGCGGCGGGAAGGTCGAACGGGTCGCCGCCGTGTGGCACAAAAGCCGCTGATGCCGTCCGCTGTATAACGGGGTGATGGTGAGGTTGCTCGCGGGTTTGTTGCTCCTGGCATCGCTCCAGGAGGCGACGTCGAATCCGATCGACGCCTATTTCGCCCGAGCCTGGAGCGGCGACAAGCTCACCGCGGCGGCGCCCGCCGGCGACTACGAGTTCTTCCGTCGCGTGTCGCTCGACCTTGTCGGCCGGCTGCCGTCCGCGGACGAAGCCCGCGCATTCGCCGGCGACAAGCACGCCGACCGCCGCGCCAAGCTGATCGAGCGCCTGCTCAACAGCGAGGAGTCGGCGGAGTTCCTGGCCGACCTGTGGCTCGACATCCTGGTCGACCACGAGGTGACCCAGCAGGACTTCGCGCGCTCCGACCTCGGTCCGTTCCGCCAGTGGCTCCGGGCGCGGTTCTATGACGACACGCCCTACCACGAAATCGTCCGCGCCCTGCTCAGCGACCGCGGTTCGCGCCGCGAGAAGCCCGCGGTGAACTACTCGCTCAAGCACCTGGGGGCGGAGCAGGTGCCCGTCAAGCTCGCCGTCGTGTCCGCGCGGCTTTTCTCGAATCGCAACATCTCGTGCGCCCAGTGCCACGACCATCCGTTCGAGCGGATGACGCAGGAGGAGTTCTGGGGCTACGTCGAGTTCTTCCGGCCGCTCCAGAACCGCGGCGATCTCGTCGAAGCCGGGGCGCGCTACGGCGCGAAGCGCGAAGACCTGGGCGAGCTCCAGGACGTCTCCGCGCGCCACCTGGACGGACGCGAACCGGAGTCGGGGAAGCGGCTCGGCGCCGCGCTCGCCGATCTCACGCTCTCGGCGAAGGACCACGGAAGCTCGCGGGCGATCGTCGAGCGGCTCTGGCGCCACTTCTTCGGACGGCGCCTGGCGCCGCCGAAGTCGAAGGGCCACCCGGCGCTGCTGGACGCACTCGTCGCCGATTTCGAGAAGCACGGGCAGAGCCTGCGCCGCCTCATGCGGACGATCGTCACGTCGCAGACGTACCAGATGACGTCGGCGGGGAGCGAGTCGTCGCGCGACGCCTACGCGGCGGGGCCTCTGAAGCTGATGGGGGCCGTGCAGTTCATCAACGTCTTCACCGACATCTTCAACCTGCACGAGATGCACCAGGAGATGTACAAGAAGGTCCAGGACAGCACCGTCGCGGGCCAGCAGTTCAAGGACCCGCAGGTGATGCGGATCCTGTTCTTCCGCTGGTCGCAGGAGCTGCTCCTGCCGCGGGGGCGGGACCCCGAGGTGGTCGACGCGACCGGCACCGTGCGCATGGCGATGAAGTTCATGAACAACAAGCGGACGACCGGGATGATGATCGCGCAGTGGGGGCTGCTCGCGCGGGTGATTTCGAAGCGGTCGAAGCCTGCCGACCGGGTCGAGGAGCTCTTCCTCTCGCTCATCAGCCGCCCGCCGACGGGTGAGGAGAGGCGCGAGATGCTCGACTACATCACGAAGCACTCCAGCCAGGTGGTCGGCGACTACAAGGCGTACGAGGACATTTTCTGGGTCCTCGTGAACATGTCCGAGTTCATGTTCAACCACTAGAAGAAGGCGAAGAAGGAACGAAGAAGGACACGAAAAGGAAGACCCGAAAAGAAAGACCGAGAACGAAGCATGAAGACCGTGAAGACCTGTGAATGCTCGCGGCGCGGACTCCTGCGGATGGCGCTTGGGACGGCGGTCGGCGCGGCGCTCGCCGAGCAGTTCGCGCTGCCGCTGCTGGGACAAGAGAAGACGGCGACCGGCAAGGCGAAGCGGTGCGTGATGATCTGGCTCATGGGTGCGCCGAGCCAGATCGACACCCTCGATCCGAAGCCCGGCACGGAGACGGGCGGGCCGTTCGGCGACATCGAGACGACCGCCAGGGGGATCCGCATCAGCGAAAACCTGCCGCTGCTGGCGAAGCAGATGAAGCACATGTCGCTGATCCGCACGGTGAATTCGAGGGACCCGAACCACGACACGGCCCAGTACACGCTGCACACGTCGTATCGCAAGGCGGCCGATGTCGAGCATCCGCATGTCGGCAGCGTGGTCTCGAACGAACTGGGAGAGACGACGCCCGATCTGCCGATGACGGTCGTCCTGGGCGGAGCGCCGCCGGCCGGCGGAGGCTATCTCGCGGCGGAGCGCGGGCCGATCGTCTTCGACCGGATCGCGGCGCCGGCGGAGGACGTGTTGCCGAGCACGAACAACCCGCGCGAGCGGCTGCAGCGCCGCTGGGAGCTCCTGAAGGCGTCGGAGGAGCGGTTCGCGAAGGACCACGAGGACAAGAAGGTCGAGGATCGGCGTCGCGCGTACGAGAAGGCGTACCAGGTGCTGACCAGCGACCGCGTGAAGGCCTTCGACGTGAAGCGCGAGTCGGACGACATGCGCCGGCTGTACGGCGACACCGACTTCGGCAACGCGGTGCTGATGTCGCGGCGCCTGCTCGAGGCGGGGACGCGGTTCGTCGAGGTGATGTACGGCGACTGGGACACGCACAACGACAACCACAACCGGGTGAAGAAGCTGTGCGGCGAGATTGACCGTCCGGTGGCGGCGCTGCTGCAGGACCTGGCGCAGAAGAAGCTGCTGGACGAGACGCTGGTGCTGTGGTTCGGCGAGTTCGGTCGTACGCCGAGGATCAACGCGGCGAACGGGCGCGACCACTGGACGACGTGGACGGTGGGGCTCGCGGGCGGCGGGATCCAGCCGGGCCGCGTGATCGGCGAGACGGATGAGCTCGGGATGGCGATCAAGAGCCGCCCGGTGAACACGGCAGATCTGTTCGCGACCATGTACCAATGCCTCGGGATCGAGACGGAGAAGAAGCTGGTCACGGTGCCAAGGCCGATGAAGGTGCTGGAAGGCGGGAAGGCGGTCGGGGAGCTGTTTTAGGCCCTGGTCCCAGGTCCCACGAGGCACGTCCCCCGAGAAGAACCCGAGCCGCTACTTCTTCGCCTTCGGCACGATCTCCACGTCCGGCGCCGACTTGAGGTACTTCTCCGCGCTGATGATGATCTGATCGAATCCCGTGCCGTCTTCGCAGCACGCGATGCGGAGCGTGTGCTCGCCGGTCGTCTTGAAGCTGAACTGGTGCGTGGCGGGGTCGCGGCGCGCCTCCCGGTACTGGTCGTGGGCGGTCCAGCCGCGCGTCGGCGTATCGCGGTTTCCCTGGTTCGTGAAGAACTGGAGCATGATCGCGGGCCACGCCTGGCCGTCCGCACCGACTGCGTCCGGGATCGTGAGCCAGACGGCGTTCTGGGAGGCCGCATCGGCGCCCCGACGCTGCCGCATCCAGAGGACGTACTTCACCTCCTTGAGCGCGGTGAATTTGAAGTCGACCGACGGCGCGCCCTGCGGCGACTGTGGGAACTGGCGCCGCGCGGCGGAGAGCAGCGTCTTTCCGCCCGCCGCCTCCTTGTCATCGACGAGCTGCCAGTCTTTCGCGACGTCCCTGCCGTCGACGGCATAGAGCACGATCTCGCGGGGGAGAATGGCCAGGCACTTCCGGATCCTCGGATCGGGCTTCGTGACGACCGCCGTATCGGCGTAGTCCTTCAGGAGCTTGTCGAGCTTGGCCGCGCCGTCGTCGAGCTTCTTCGCGTTGAGGGCTTTCTCGGCGTCGCCGAGCAGCTTCTCGGCCTCCTTCTCCCGCGCGGGATCGGGCGGCTTGGCGTGGAGCGCCTTCCACGCCTCCGTGACGAGCGCGGGAATCGGAACCCGCGCCTTCGTGAGCGCCTCCAGGGCGCGGTCGGCGACGGCCAGCTCCCCCTCGTAGACGGCGAGGAGCGCGAGGCCGCGCCCGTCGACGTCGTCGCGCTTGGGGCCGTCCACGAGGACGAAAAGGAAGGCGACCGTGAGGTCCTGGAACGCGGCCGTCCGGTCGTCCTCAAAGACGATGCTGTCGGCGGTGATCGACTTGACGGTGCCTTCGACCCGGCGCGGCCCGCGGACTTCGAGCGCGACCTTTGTCCCTTTCGGGATTCGCAGGAACCGGTCGTGCGCATCGGTGCGGAAGGCGACGGCCGCCGCGAGCCACTCGCGGAGGACGACTTGCTTGTCGAGGGCGGCCCGGGTCCGCAGCGTTTCGACGAGCTTCGAGACTGCCTCGTGCGCCGCCGGATACTCACGGGTGCGCAGCAGCTGGAGGATCCGCGGCGTCGCGTCGCGCACCGCGGCGTCGTCCGCATCGGCTTCGCGCCGCGCGGCGGGGCCGATGTTCCCCATGCGGTCGATCTCTTCGCGGCGGCGGGCGAGCTCGCGGTCGAAGTCGGGAAGCTCCAGCTTCACGGCCAGTGCGACGGAGGCGGCGGCGAAGTCCCCCGATCCGACGAGGCCATCGGCCTTCGCCATCAGCGCATCGAACGCCGCGCGGGCACGGGCGAGCGCCTCCTTCGATCGAAGCGAACACCACCCTTTCCACTCGTCCGCGCGGAAGAGGCCGTCTGCCTTCTCGGCGGCTTCGCGCGAGGGGCCGAATCGGTTCGCTGCCTCGAGGCCGCGCATCTCCCGGTCGAGACGGTCGAGGGCCTCCTGCATCCGCGATGAGATGGTCTTCACGAGCTCCTGCGCCCGGCCGCTGGCGAGTTCGTAGACGGGCGTGCCGCCGGACTGTGCCGCGACCTTCGTGTAGAGGTCCCGCGCATCTTCCAGCGCGTCCGGGTTCGACGCCTCGAATTCCTGCGCGAACTTGAAGGCCTTGATCGCCTGCTGTTCCTTTTCCGTCAGCTTCGGATCGGCCGGCTTGGTTTGCTCCTTGGGCGGGTTGGCGGCGGCCGCCGCCGGCTTCACCGGTTCCTGCTTCAACGGAGGCGGCGCCTGGACCGTGTCGACGGGGCGGGTCGCAATCACGATGACGGCGACGAGGATGAGCGCGGCCGCGATTCCGCCCGCCACCAGCGGCGCTGGAAAGGGCTGGGACGGCTCGGGCCGTGAAGGCAGCGGTGCGGGCGCGATTTTCCTGGCCGTTTTTTTCGTCGGTTCCGGCGCGGCGACCTGTCCGCCCTGCAGGACCGTGTCGAGGTCGGCGACGAGCTGGGCGGGCACCTGGTAGCGCCTCGCGCGATCGCGGGCGCACATCTTCGCGACGATCGGCGCCATCTCGCGCGGCAGCTTCTCGACGGGGACGTCCTTCGTGCAATGCGCCTCGATGATCGCGAAGGCGTTGTCTCCGGCGAACGCCGGCTTGCCGGCGAGGAGGTCGAAGAAGGTGAGGCCGAGCGAGTAGAGGTCGGAGCGGATGTCGAGCGTCTTGTCGCCGCGCGCCTGCTCGGGAGAGATGTAGCCCGGCGTGCCGAGCACGGTGCCCGACTGCGTGACGTTGATGTCCTCGCCGGCGGCGAGGCGGGCGAGGCCGAGGTCGGCGAGCTTCGCGGTGCCGTCCTTCATGAGGAGGATGTTGGATGGCTTGATGTCGCGGTGGACGAGGCCCTGCGCGTGGGCGTGGTCGAGGGCGGAGGCGATCTGGCGGATGATGACGGCGGCCTCGCGCCAGGGAAGTCCTCCGCGGCGGGCGATGATCTTCTCCATCGACTCGCCGTCGATGAACTCCATCACGTAGAAGTAGATTCCATTCGAGACGCCGGCGTCGATGCCGGCGACGATGTTGGGATGGCTGAGCCTGGCGACGGCGCGGGCTTCGCGCGTGAACCGCTCGACGGCGTCGGGGTCCTTGAGGAACTTCGGGAGCAGGACCTTGATGGCGACGACGCGGCTCATCGAGGTCTGCTTGGCGCGGTAGACGGCGCCCATGCCGCCCTGGGCGATCTTCTCCAGGATTTCGTAGCCTTCGATGGCGCCCTTGACGCCCTTCCCGAGCAGGGAGTTGAGGGCGGCGACCTGCTGCTTGGTCAGGTAGGTTTTCTTGAGGAGGACTTCGTCGAGCGAGCTGTCGACGCCGGCGTCGATGATCTTCTGCCGGATGGCGCGGCACTCGTCGACTTGGGCCTGGGTGAGCCATTCGCGTTCGAGGGCGAGGGATTCGAGCGTGTTGGAGGTCTCGGACACAGAAGGAGTATAGCCGCGTGGAGGCGTGAAGGAGTGGCGGACACTCAATGGAAGAAGACGGGTTTGCGTGCCGGCGCGGCACGAACTGCCCACCGGGGCCTGTGGACGGCAAGGACGAACTCGATCTCGGAGCCCAAGGCCTCGGCCGCGGCCAGACCCGGCTGAAGACGGAGGGCCTTGGCACACTCCAGTTCTGCGCGCTCGAAATCGCCTGACTGGTAGTAGCGCTCAGCCAATCGGTAGTGTTCCGATGCCTGCTCCGCTTTGAGTTCGTCCAGATTGCCGCGCAGGATGCGAGCGCAGCGACCTGCCGTTTCAAGATCGGAACTCCGGGCGCCGTCCTCGAGCCGCGGCGCTTCAGAGGCACGCACGTCCCGAAGGCGCGCTTCGGCCCGGTCGCGGATCTCGATGTCGTCGGAGGTCAGGTCGTCGATGAGGTGGTCGAGCGGGTCGGGGATGACCGGATGCGTGGTCGCATGGATGGCGGGGAGCGGGGGAGTGCGGCAAGCACCCAAGGCGAGGATGATGACCCAGCGCGCCATGGATTCATGGACGGTGGCCGATGGGTAGAGCCTTGCGCTGTGCGGCGTACCTGCCTTTTTTTAAAAAAAAAAGTAGGGACGGCAGGGGCGGCTGCGAAGTGCCGAAGCACTACGCAACCTACGAGACTTGAGATCCACTCTACAGTGACCTGCAGAGTCTGGGTGGATTTCCCTTCTCAATTGTCCCTCGGTTAAAAGGGTCCTTAGAAAGGAGGTGATCCAGCCGCAGATTCCCCTACGGCTACCTTGTTACGACTTAGCCCTCCTCACACGTCTTACCTTGGACCACGGCCTCTTTTAAGGGTTGGCCAATGGGCTTTAGGTACTCCGTGCTTGGGTGGCTTGACGGGCGGTGTGTACAAGGCTCGGGAACATATTCACCGCGGCGTGGCTGATCCGCGATTACTAGCGATTCCGGTTTCACGGAGGCGAGTTGCAGCCTCCGATCCAAACTGGGGCGAGGTTTTTGAGATTGGCTCCCTCTCGCGAGTTGGCAACCCTTTGTCCTCGCCATTGTAGCACGTGTGTTGCCCTGGACATAAGGGCCATGATGACTTGACGTCATCCCCACCTTCCTCCCATTCAGCACGGGCAGTCTTCCTAGAGTGCCCCCTTGCGGGGTTGCAACTAAGAACAGGGGTTTCGCTCGTTACAGCACTTAAGCTAACATCTCACGACACGAGCTGACGACAGCCATGCAACACCTGATGTAGGCTCCCCTTGCGGGGTCGTTACCGTTTCCGGTTTCTACTACCTCCACTTCAAGCCCAGGTAAGGTTCTTCGCGTTGCATCGAATTGAACCACATGCTCCACCGCTTGTGCGAGCCCCCGTCAATTCCTTTGAGTTTTAACCTTGCGGCCGTACTCCCCAGGCGGAACACTTAATGCGTTAGCTGCGGCAGAGAAGGGCAAGCCCTCCTCCACCTAGTGTTCATCGTTTACGGCTGGGACTACCAGGGTATCTAATCCTGTTTGCTCCCCCAGCTTTCGCACCTCAGCGTCAGGAACGCGCCAGTCACTCGCTTTCGCCTCCGGCGTTCCTTCTGATATCTACGCATTTCACCGCTCCACCAGAAGTTCCAGTGACCCCTCACGCCCTCGATCCAGGTATTTTCGACCGCCGCACCAACGGTAAGCGTTGGTATTCCACGATCGATTTGCCTGGCCGCCTACGTGCCCTTTACGCCCAGTGAATCCGAACAACGTTTGCACTCTCCGTATTACCGCAGCTGCTGGCACGGAGTTAGCCGGTGCTTCTTCCTGAGGTTAGGTCAGTGTTCTTCCCTCATGAAAGGGGTTTACAACCCGAAGGCCTTCATCCCCCACGCGGCGTCGCTGCGTCAGGCTTTCGCCCATTGCGCAATATTCCCTACTGCTGCCACCCGTAGGTGTCGGGACCGTGTCTCAGTTCCCGTGTGGCCGGTCGACCTCTCAGTCCGGCTACCCGTCATTGCCTTGGTGGGCCGTTACCCCGCCAACTAGCTGATAGGCCGTGGAACGCTCCTCTGGTGACTCGCGTCTTTGATCGCAACGGGATGCCCCGCCGCGATGGTATCCGGTATTAGCCCAAGTTTCCCTGGGTTATCCCGAGCCTGAGGGTACGTTTTCCACGTTGTACTCACCCTTTCGCCGCTGTACTAGGAGAGTTGCCCCTCCGTTCTCGCTCGACTTGCATGTATTAAGCACGCCGCCAACGTTCGTTCTGAGCCAGGATCAAACTCTTCAATCAAATTTTCTGTTGAAGGAAAACCCGACCAAAGGTTGATCTGTTTGATGGCTTCTCATGACGTTGCTAACCGTCACAAGAAAGCTTGGTTAAAACCCAGCATTCTCGATGGTGTAAACCATCGAGCTCTATGGGATCTCAACTCTCTACCTTCTGCCGTCCCCGTGGTAGCGGTTCGATTCGGCCCGCTCTCGCGGACCTCACTCACCACAAGCACGCCCTTGCGAGCGGCCCAGGTTTCGGTAGGTAGAGCTGCACATTACGATTGTAGGCTCTACCCGATTTCCAATGAGCGTGCCCCCTCGGCGGAGGCTTTTCGAGAGGGGGGATTATAGGTCCACGCCCCTTTGAGTCAAGCCGAATTCGCATGAATCGGGCGATTGGGTGTAAGTCGAAAAAGTGGGAGTGCCGTCCCGGCCGAGGCATTGGCCTTTGGCCCGAGGACGCTGACCCCCATGGACGCGAAGGACACGAAGGAAGAAGGCCGCCGCCTCCTTCGGGGTCTTCCTTCGAGTCCTTTGGGACCATTGGGGTCATTCCGACGCGGGCGGCGATTCAAGATCGGAGCGCTTTTCGCATCGCGCAGTATCATGTCGGTCCATGAACGCGCTCACCCGGCTCGATCGCATCCGCCGCGTCCACGAGGACGCGACGCGCATGGCCGTCACCGCGGGAGGCCTGCTCATGCTCCTCAGCCTGGGCGGCGATCCATGGATGAGCAGGGTGATGGCGCCCTTCGTCGCCTCGATCGTCTTCGTGCTGATCCTCCGCGACTTCGTGAAGTGGAAGCGGCCCCCGGGCGAAATGGGCGTGGTCGCGGGCATCGGCATCTTCGCGAACCTGGCGCTCTTCGGCCTCCTCGTCTACGCGGCCGTGCCGGTGAAGGCGATGACCGGCATCTTCGGCCTGCTCGCGGTCGTCATCGCGCCGTTCCTGGGCCTTGGCCTCGGCATGCGCGTGAACGAGAAACGCATCCCGATCGACCCCGAAGAGTCGATTGCCGAGACCCGGCTCATCGCGCGAGTCATCGTCATCCTCGCGATCGCATCGCTCGCGGTCGGCATCGAGCCGGCGCTCTGGCTCGGCTTCGTGGGAGTCCTGATCGCGATCGGGGTGCTGACCTACGCGCTCTACCACGTCTACCGCGCCTACGAGCCGCTGCGCATGGCGCGTGTCCGCGACGGCAAGGCCAGCCCGCCGTACGCCACGCGCGAGGCCGAGACCCTCCTGGCCGGGTCGTTCCTCCTCGCGGCGGTCGCGCTCAAGGCCTACCTGAAGCCCTACTCATTCGTTTTCCCGGCCGGCGGGTTCATCGTCATCCTGGGCGCGCTCGACGTGATCCAGCTCGTGCTCTACATGCGCGAACGCAGGAAGCTCGATCAGCCGGCCCCGACACCGATGCCGAAGCCGGAGCCGGAGCCGGAGCCTGCTCCATTGCCTCCGCCCCCGCCCGAGCCTCCGCCCCAGCCCGAGCCGGTTGAAGAGCCGGCGCCGCGTCCGGCGCCCGCGGCTCCGTCCGCGCCGGCCGTCTCCGCCGCGCCGCGTGCCACCCTCCACGCCAACGACGGCACCGAGCCCGACATGACCGAACCGCGCGCCATCCTCGCCGAGGTCCTCTGGCGCGCCATCGATCGTGAAGCCTCGGAAGTCATGTTTCACCGCGATGGCGATGCCGTTCACGTCCGCTACGTGCAGGACGGCGTCCCCGAACCGGGCGAACTTCTCAACACATCGGAGTTCGAACCGATCCGCGCGAGCATCATCGAACTCGCCGGCGAGGAACGCCGCTTCGGCGCCGAGGGGTCGCGCGGGTTCGTGGCCGTCAACGTCGCCCACGATCGAGGCTCGACGATGCTGAAGATCGTGCGGCCCCTGCCCGAACTCCTGGGGCTCGACGGTCTCGGCATGACGAAGGAGATCGCCGAGATGTGGCGCGGCCACGTCCGCGCCCCGGGCTTCTACCTCATCTGCGCCCCGCCCGAATCGGGCAAGACGACCACGCTCTACGCGTCGCTCATGGAGATCGACCGGGAGAAGAAGCGAGTCGTCTCGCTGGAGCGGCGCGTCGAGCGCGAGCTGCCCGGCGTCAAGCACATCGAGGTTCCCGTCTCCGACTCGCTTTCCGACGCGATCCGGAACCAGGTCGAGCGGCCGGTCGACGTGCTGGCCCTGCCCGATCTCGACGAGCCCGATGCGGTGCGGGAGGCCGTCAGCTTCGCGACGAAGCGCAATCGCACCGTCATCGGGGCGACGTGGGCGTCCGTCTTTGGCCTGTCGTCGCTGGCGAAGCTCGTCGACCTCGGCGTCGAGAAGATCCGGATCGGCGAGATCGTGAAGGGGATCCTCGCGCAGCGGCTCGCACGGCGCCTCTGCCCGGCGTGCCGGCAGGTGGCCGAGCCCGACCGCGGCATCCTCCTCGACCTCGAGCTGAAGTCGGCGCCCTCGCCCTACTACGTCGCCGCCGGCTGCGAGGCGTGCGGGATGTCGGGCTATCGCGGCCGCATCGGGCTCTTCGAACTCGTCACGCTCCGGCCGTTCGCGGCGGCGAAGATCCTCGAGGAGATCAGCTTCAAGGTGATCGAGGGGATCCTGCGCGAGGGGAAGTTCAAGCCGCTGCGGGAGGACGGGATCGCGCGTGCGGTTGAAGGCGTGACGTCGTGCGAAGAAGTGGCGAGGACGTTGGGGCAACGTTGACCGTGGACCGTGGACCGTACGCCGTGGGTCCGGTCGACGGTCTACGGTTCACGGAACATGACCGTCCAGTAGTCATTCCAGTAGCTGCCGGAGTCGTGCTCGTAGCCGACGCCGAAGTACCAGAAGTTCGGGTCGTCGATGTTCGCGTGCATGCCGGGATCGTTGATCATCTCCCAGTAGGCGTCGGAGGCGTCGGCCCAGTCGTAGACGATGTTCTCGCCGAGCGCGCTGAATCCGATGCCGGCGGCGTCGGCGCGGTCGGCCGGCGAGTCGCCCTCGGGATTGATGTCGCTCTCGAAGTCGTGGATCGCCATGTGGATCGAGTGGGCGCGGGCGACGTCGCGGAGCGAGCCCTGGTCGATGAGGGCGGGGATGCCGTTGGAGACGCGGTGGTTGTTGATGCGGCTCGCGAGGTCGGACTCCTGGGAGACGATGAAGCCGTCGTCGGGCGACGCGGCGAGCGGGTGGCCGTTGCCGTACGTGATGTACCACGAGGCGGGCGGATCGTCGACGTCGTGGTGGTGGTGGCAGCCCGCCAGGATGGCGAGGGTCGCGATCATCAGCGTCGTTCTCATGGCTTTGTTCCCGTCTCTGTACGACAAAGCGCGGGAATGGCTGTCGAGTTCGACGAAACCCTTCGACTCGGGCGATTTCTTCGTGCTCGGGGCTACTGCTTCAAGAAGTCGTGAGTCCAGTAGTCGTAGTAGAACGCGGGGTCCGTCGGGGTGAAGGCGTAGCCGACGCCGTGGTGGGTCCAGTCGGGATCCTCGATGTTCGCGCGATGGCCGGCGCTGGCGAGCCAGGCGTTGAACGCGGATTGGGGAGAGGTGTAGCCGGCCGCGATGTTCTCTCCGAAGCGCGTGAAGGCGAGCCCGGCCCTGGCCGCCCGGTCCCAAGGCATGTCGAGCTCGGGGCTGCGGTGGTCGAAGAACGAGTGCGCGATCATGTGCTCGGAGTGGGCGCGCGCGACGTCGCGGACGCCGGAGGTCGGCTGAAGCGCCGACAGGCCGAGCGAAACCCGGTAGTTGTTCACGAGGGCCTCGACGTCCGACTCGCGGGAGAGCACGGCCCCATCGCGCGACGTGGCGACGAGCGGATGACCGGTCGCGGCGTAGGTGAGGTCCCACGTCGCGCTGCTCACGACGGTCGGTGACGCGTCGTCGCTTCCCGCGGCCTTCTCGAAGCACGCGGCGAGAGCGAGCAGCGGCACCAGCGCAGTCAACTTCATCGTCATGGAATTATACGTATCCAACATCGGCTTGGAGTTTGAATCACTTGATCTCGAATTTGACGGCAACCCGGGTGATCGACGCCGGCTCGCCATTGGCCGTGAACGACTCCTCGCGCCGCGCTTCGTGGCCGGGGATCTCCGTCGTCTTCCAGGAGGTCGAGCGTCGCACGACCTCGCCGGCGACCCGGTGGAGCTCCTCGAAGACGGCGCAGTCGATGGAGCGGCCGGGAATCAGGACACGGTCGCTCGGCCGCGTGAGCCGGACCTCGGTCGCCGCCCGTTCCACGCCGTCGACGATCTCCCGATCGAGCGACTTGACCGGCCAGGGGAGGTCCGGGGCGAGCCAGAACTGGAAGTTCCCGCGCCGGAAGATGACGCATTCGTACCGCCTGCCTTCCACGGTCAGGGTCTCGATGCCGGCGCGCTCCGCGCCGTCGATCGCGGTGAGCTCGTCCTTCAGGCCGACCGTCTGCGTGTCGGCAGAGGGTGGCCGGCCCGTCATCGTCGTCTCCATTTTCACGGTGACCGCCGCGTCGGTGCGCTGGAGGATCTCGAGCCGCTCGTCGGACTCCATGCTTCGCTCGCCGTTCCGGTAGGTCTCGTGGAAGAGCGCCCAGGAGCCGGGCGTGAAGGCGCCGTACTTGTGGGGAGGCGAGGCGAGCTCGCGCCGCCGCGCCGGGGTGCTCAGCAGGCCCCACGCGGTGACTCCGATGCAGAGGCCGAAGATCAGCAGATACTGGATGGCGGAGCGCGGCCCCTTGATCATCGTCTTGCCTCGATCGTCACGGAGACGGTCTCGCCGGAATGGACGACGATCTCCGCCCGCACCGGCACGGTGACGCCCGCGGCGTCGATGGAGATCCAGTAGTGGCCCGGCGAGACGTCGTCGATCATGAAGCTGCCATCGGCGGAGTTGCGCACCGGAACCGTGCGAATGAGCAGCTCCCTGCCGAGATCCTCCTCGTACCGATAAAGAAGTACGCTGAAGAAGTCGCCAGGTTTCGCGCCGGTCACGCGGCCGATGATGATGGCGCCCTTGGGCAGGCGGAGCTCGACGTTCGTCGATCCCGCCGCGAGGCCGCGGGCGAAGAGCGTGCCGTAGCCCTTCTTGGTCGCGAAGAGGTTCACGGGGTTGTCGCCGAGGCCGTAGATGGCGAACCGCCCCTCGGCGTCGCTATTGGACATTCCGGTGTGCTCGTTGGTCGCGTTGACGAGCGCCCCGGCGACCGGCGCGCCCGATTCATCGACGACGCGGCCGGAGAGGACGGTGCCGGCGCGGAGCGTGATGTCGACACGGACCGTCTCGCCTTCAGCGCGGAACGCGAGGTCGTACCGGTCGATGGGGCGATAGCGGCTGGCGAGAACGAGGAGGCCCGCCGTGCCGAGCGGAATGCCCTCGATGAGGTAGGCGCCCTGCGGATCGGAGCGTGCCTTGAGCGACGGGTGCATTTCCTTCTTCGACGTCACGTCGAGGATGGAAACGCCGGCGTTGGCGATCGGCCGGCCCGACTCGTCGGTGATGGTCCCGGTCAAGCGGCCGCCGACGGAGAGGAGGAAGACGACCTGCGTGGTCTGGCCTTCGCTGACGGTGACCTGCTGCTGCGCGGGAACATAGCGCGGGTGTTTGGCGGCAGCCGTCCAGGTGCCGATGGGCACCTTCTCGAAGGTGTGACCGCCGGTGATGTCGGTCTTCTCGCGCAGTCCGACGTGGTACTCCTCGTTCCAGAGTCCGATGGGGACCTCGGCCACCGGTTTGCCGGCTTCCGTCGTCGTGATCGTGACGCGGCCGGTCGGGAGCTTCTTCACCTGGTCGGGCGGGATGGCCGGGTGGTCGTGGTGGGGCGGGTGGAAGAGGTCGGCCGACGGCGTGTTGGTTGTGGGTGTCGGGTGCGACGGGGTCTGGGTCGCGGGCGGGCGGCGGAGCGCGGCCGCCGCGATGATGACGGCGATTGCCGCGATCAGGAAGATGAGCGGCAGCCGCTTCATACGTCTTGAAGTCTATCAAAACAACAGGGGCGGCTCTTGCGAGCCGCCCCAGCAGTTTCAGCGGGTCGAACTATTGGAACATCTGGGTCCAGTAGTGGCCGTAGCTCGGTCCGGCGTAGTAGCCGATGCCGGTCTTCGTGTAGTTGCCTTCGATGTTGGCCTTGTGGCCCGGGGAGCTCATCCATCCGTCGAACGCCGCCTGCGGGGTCGAGTAGCCGCCGGCGATATTCTCGCCGCAGCCGCCGGAGCCGCCCGCCAGCGCGTAACGCTGCGAGGGATTGTCGCCCTCCGGGTTCACATGGTCGAAAAAGTCGTGGAAGTTGGACGACATGTGAGCCGAGTGGCCGCGAGCCGTCTGGCGCATGAGCGTGATCGAAGAGAGCGCGGCCTTCCCGATTGACGCGCGCTGCGCGTTGACGAGGGCGAGCACCTGGTCTTCGCTGTCGATCACGGTGGAGCTCGTCGTAAGGAACGTGACGGGATGCCCACCGGGGTAGGTTACGCCGGGGCCATCGCTGCCGTCACCGCCACCGCCGCCCCCGCCGCCGGGGGGAGGGGGAGGAGGCGGGCCGCCGCCGCCGCCGGGGGGAGGAGGCGTGCCACCACCGCCGCCGGTTCCACCGGGCCACGTGTTGCTGGAAGTCGAACCCTTTCCACCACCGCCGCCCTTGTCGCCGCAGCTGGCCACAAATGCCAGCGCAAAGACCGCCGCCGTCACCGCCGCCATTTTCTTCATATGTGCCTCACCTTCCCTAAGAGTGTCAGGTAGAGAGCAACGGCCGTGCCAAGGTGATTTGGTGCCGAGATGTAAATGATTGCGGGGTAGTGACTTGCGGATCGATGTCTCGCTGAGTCCCGGCGGGTGTCAACTGTAAACGCTGATTTACTGTACGGATGAGATCGTGGCGCGTTTAAACTGTTGGAGGGAAAAGTGAAAGGAATCGGGCGCGAACGCGCCGTGGAAGTGTAAAACTCGATTTAAAATAAAATTGGGCGACCTTGAGGGGAGGTCGCCCTGGTGGTGGTGGTTGCGAAGCTGCCCTGGATTAAAACTTGCGGCTCCCTTTGCGGGGGCCGCTAGATCGTACCAACATGCGGAGTATCGCAAGAGCCGTGCCAAACACGCCTGGAGTTTCACGTTGTAAGATGTTGCTGATCAATTGGTTGCGCTGGCGCCACGGAACGTGGCAACCATGAGTAAATGCTGATTTACAAAAGTCAACTTTACTTGGAAGGAGAAACCGCGCGGCCTACTTTGCAGCCTTCTCGTCGGGCGTTGGGGCGGGAGCGGCGGGAGCGGGAGCAGTTTCGCTCGCCAGCTTCGGCAACTCCGGCTGGGTGACGGGGCGGCTGCGAAGGAAGAAGAGCGCTACTCCGCAGACAATGAAGATGCCCAGGCCAAGAGTCTGCGAGTAACTCAGCGGGCCCAGCCAGTTCGGTCTCTGATCATCGCGCATGAACTCGACGATGAACCGCCAGGCAGGGTACGCCATGCCGAGCAGGAGCAAGACCTCGCCATTGTGCTTCTTCTTGTTCTTCCAGTACCACGAGAGCGCGAAGAACATCCCGAGAGCAGCGAGCGACTCATAGATCTGTGTCGGGTGGACGGCCAGGTGGGTGGTCGCGTTGCCGTCCAGGGTGTAGGTGGGGTTCTTGAGCTGCTGCTGCATGATCTCGCGGGCGGCGTCGCTGTTCTCAGGAAACCGAATCGCCCACGGCAGGGCACTCGGCTTGCCCCAGCAGCATCCGTTGAAGAGGCAGCCGATGCGGCCGAAGAAGAGGCCGAGCATCATGCTGGGCGCCGCGATGTCGCCAATCTGCAGGAACGATCCCTTGCGCATCTTGGTGTAGATGGCGCCCGTGGCGATGGCGGCGATCAAGCCGCCGTAGAGCACGAAGCCGCTCTGCCACGATGTGATCAGGTTCCAGTGGTATTCCTTCTGATGCTGGTAGAGGAAGAGGACCCGGCTACCCACGAGCGCGAAGAGGAGCGTGGTGACCAGGAGGACGCCGTTCTGCCAGGAGTAGAGCTTGATCGTCTCCTGCTCCTTGGTGCGCCAGTACCAGAACGCCAGCGGCAGACCGCCCAGCGCGAGGCCTCCATACCAGGTCAGCCCGCCGTCGGAGACGTCGAAGATGCGGTACGAATCGCCGTAGGTGTCCGGGTACTGGAGGATGTAGTTGATCTTCGCGCCGACGATGCCAAAGATCATCGAGATGATCCCGATGTCGAGGATAAGGTCGGGGTTGATGTTCTGCGTCTTGGCCCGCCGCACGGCGACGTAGGTCGCCAGCAGGAAGCCGATCATGATCATGAAGCCGTAGGAGTTGATCGGCCAGTGCAGCCAGGGGATTTCGAAGAGTTTCGGGTACATGAGACGCGGGATTCTACAGAATGAAGCAGCTAGTGGACAGTAGCCAGTGGGCAGAAGCTAGTAGCTACTTCTTTTCTTCACTGGGCAGGTCGAAGCCGAAGGTCGTTTCATCGGCCTTGAGGGAGTCGAGCATCGTCGGGGTGATCATCAGGCCGCCGCACGACTTGCACTTGTAGGCCTTGCCCACCTCGACGCCGATGACGTTGAACTGCTTGCCGCAATTGGTGCACAGCAGCCGGTCTTTCGTGTGCATCGAGAGGATATCCTGGATCGCCTTCTGGTCGCAGAAGCCGTATTCGACCAGGAGCTGCGCGAGCGACGGTACGGGCGTGGTCCCCTTCTCCGCGAGCCGGCGCTGCATCTCCAGGCACTTGTTGATCTGGTTCTGCGTCGTCTTGTTCTGCATCACCATGAGCTGGCCGAACTGCATCTCGGCCTTCACCATGCGCTCGTACACGTCCAGCACAGCGAGGCGTCGCCCCTGCTCCTCCATGAGCTCGGTGAGCTGCTGCGCGTTGACGAGGCCCTTCTCCAGCATCACGTTGCCGAGGGGCTTGAGCTGGCTGCGGCCGATGGTCTGGTTCGGATCGGCCGGCATGCTGAACTGGCCCTTCTTGCAGTCCTCGACCTGGTCCGCGGTCAGGATGCCGCGCTCAAGGGCAAGGCGCCCGAGGAGTTCGTCCTTCTTGGAGGCCACGCGGCAAGTATATACGGCGTGGAACGCCCTTTGTCTACTTGTCCTTCCACGTCCACATCGACGATGAGACGATCGACCCCATGCAGATGCGGCGCTTGTCCGCCTCGATGCTGTACGACGCCTCCATCGCGAAGTAGAGAAGCCGCTTCTTCCCAGGGTCGATGATGTGGCGCGCGTCGGCCATGAACGACGCCGACTCGCCGCGGTCGGTGGTGCCCGAGAGCTTGATGCGGTACGCCACCGTGGCCGCGCCCGTGTCGAGCTTGGCAAGCGTCGCCGTGATGTCGGCCTTGGTCCATTTCGTCGTCGTCCGCTTGTTGAGCTCGGCGAGGTAGTCCTTCTCGTCGACGTTCCAGGTGTCGCCGACGCCGACCGCCCGGACCGGCAGCGAGGCGAGGAGCGGGTCGGGCCGGAGGTGCTCGGCGCTGAGCTCCGACGCATCGATGTCGTCCGCGCCTTCGTAGACCATCCCGTCGCCCTTCCGCATCATGACGATGGTCTTGCCGTCGAGCGGCCTCTTCAGGGGCATGTCCCGGAGCCGCGGACCCTCGACTTCCTCGCGCGTGAACGACGTAAAGCGGCGTTCGACCTTCGTCGGGCGGCCCTCCCTCGCGGCGAGCACCGTGTCGGTGAAGCGGCGCGTGGTCTTCGCGACGCGCTCGACCTTCCTGGCGCCCTCGAGTTTCTCAACCTCGATCGTCGCGCGGCGCGTCTCGGCCGCTTCGCCGTCGACGACGGAGTCCTTGGGCCAGTCGACGGAGATGACGGCCTTCTCTTGAGAGAGAGGGAGAGAGAAAGAGAGGGAGAGAGGGAACGAGAGGGAGAGGGAAGCCATGACCCATCGCATCAAGAGGTTGGACGGACCAGCGGGCGAAATCGTTGCCGGCTAACCCGAATATCTAGTGCACCAGCCACTTCTCGGCCTGGGGGACGAACTCGCGGATCTCGCGATGGCCCTTGTCGAGGTCGCGGCTCGAGAAGGTCGGGACCCAGCGCATCGCCACGTTGAGGATCAGCCCCGCGGTGATGAAGCAGGTCAGCAGCGAGGAGCCGCCGTACGAGACGAACGGCAGCGTCAGGCCGGTGATGGGCGCGACGCCGAGGTTCATGCCGACGTTGATGAAGACCTGCATCGCGAGGAACGTGGCGAGCCCGACGACCAGCAGCCGTCCGAACGGTTCGGTCGTCCGGGCCGCGATCTTCGCGCAGCGCCAGAAGATCACGCCCAGCAGCAGGAGCAGCAGCGTGGAGCCGATGAACCCGTACTGCTCCGCCACGATCGAGTAGATGAAGTCGGTGTGGCGCTCCGGGACGTAGAACTGCACGCCGTCCTCGCCGAAGCCGCGCCCGGCCAGCCCGCCCGCCGCGGAGGCCTTGATCGACTGCATCTGCTGGTACGAGGTCTGGTCGGCGAAGAGGAACGACGTCAGCCGCTCGCGCTGGTACTCCTTCATCCCGAACCGGTAGGCGACGGGGATGATGACGAGCGTCGCGACGAGGACGAGGGCGAGGTGCTTCGGGCGCGCGCCCGCCGTGTAGAGCATGACCATGACGACCGGGAAGAAGAGCATCGCGTTGCCGAGATCGGGCTGGGTGAAGATGATCGCGGCCGGGATTCCGGCGAGCGCGAGCGGCGCCGCGAGGCCCTTCCAGGTCGAGAGGTTGCGTGCGAGCGAGAGCCAGCGGCCGAGCGCGAGGACGACGGCGATCTTCATGACCTCGGCAGGCTGGAACTTGAGCGGTCCGATCGGGATCCATCCGCGGGCGCCGTTCGTCGCCTTCACGAGGAACGGCAGCGCCATCAGCGTCAGCAGCAGCAGTGCGTACGGCACGTAGGCGAGCTTCCGCGCGTGCAGGTAGTTCGGCAGCAGGGCCAGCACGAGGGCGACCATCGAGACGCCGAGGAACGCGGCCTGCTTCATGAAGTGATTCGCGGCGAGGTTCTCGTTCTTGAGGTTCGTGGGCGGCAGGTAGCTCCAGAGGGCGAGCAGCCCCATGCCCACGAGGAGCAGGACGGCGAGGAGCAGGACGAAGTCGATCCTCTTCACCTGCACAGGCGCTCCGCGATCTTTCCCGCCAGCGGTGCGGCAACGTGGCCGCCGCCGCCCTTGGCCTCCTCGCAGAGGACGACGATGACGTACTTCGGATTCTCGAGGGGGAAGTAGCCCGAGAACCAGCACTGCGGATGCTCGCGAAGGCGCGGATCGCTGCCGCGCTGCGCCGACCCCGTTTTGCCCACGCCGCCGAACTTCGACATCCCGCTGTCGTAGGCGGTGCCGCCGCGCACGTGCGTGCAGTCGGCCAGGCCCTTTCGGATCGCGTCGAGCGTCGCGGGGGCGAGGGGGACGCGCTCCGCCGGCATCCGGAAGTCGCGCGCGACATGCGGCGTGACAAGCGTGCCGCCGTTGGCGATCGCGGCCATCGTCTTCGCGATCTGGAGCGGCGTGACGGTGAGGGAGCCCTGGCCGATGGCGAGGTTGAGCGAGTCGGTGCGGGTCCAGCGCGGATTCTTGTCCGGCGAGGGAAAGACGCCCGGCACTTCGCCGGGGAGATCGATGCCGGTCTTGCGGCCGTATCCGAAGCGGTCGCCCCAGCGCCACATCGGTTCGAGCCCCATCTTTTCGCCCGCGGTGAAGAAGAAGATGTTGCAGGAGTGTGATAGCGCTCCCGTGACATTCTGCTCTCCGTGGGGCGCCGCGTGCGACGCGACCGTCCAGCAGTTGAACCTGCCGGTGTTGCGGGCGTCGTAGTGCCCGTTGCAGTCGGTCGTCGTCGACGTCGTCGCGGCGCCCTCCTCGAGCCCGGCGACCGCCGTGAGCACCTTGAAGACCGATCCGGACTGCTTGTGGTCGGCCCATGCATGGGCGAAGAGTGGCTTCCACGGATCGTCGAAGTAGGCCTTCAGTTTCTCCGCCTTCGTGGGCGGGATGAAGTCGTTGGGGTCGTAGCCGACGTTCGACGCGATGGCCTTGATCTCGCCGGTGACGGGATCGAGCACGACGGCATGGGCACGAATCTTGTGGGGGCACTCGTCCTGCGCGTCGGCAAGGATGGCCTCCACGTCCCGCTGGACATCGATGTCGATGGCGAGCTCGACGTCCTCGCCGGGAACGGCCGGCATCAGTTCGATCCACGACTTGGCCCCCGTCTCCGGGTCGCGATCGAGAATCCGGAGTCCATCGCGGCCGCGGAGCCGCTCGTCGTAGCTTTTCTCCACGCCGGCGCGGCCGAGCAGCTTCTCCTTGAAGGCGCCGCGACGCTCGAGGATGGCGATGTCGCCCTCGCTGATGAACTCGTCGAACCCCTTCGTGAAGTAGTCCTGCTCGATGAGGCGTGCGTACTCGACGTCGTTGACGCGGCCGATGTAGCCGACGACGTGCGCCGCGGCCGTGCCGAACGGGTAGGAGCGGCGGAGCCCCTCGCGGATCAGGCAGCCGGGGAAGCGGTCGGGCGCCGTCTCGATCGCGTAGGCCTGCTCGAAATTGAGCGCGCGCTTGAGAAGGTAGGGGGTGCGCCGTTCGCGCCGGAAGATCGCGGGGCGCTCGCGGTCGGGCCGCAGGTCCATCGCGCAGTTGATCCGTTCGTAGATCGACTCGAGCTCCTCCTGGAGGCCCTCCTTCGCGATGAGCTCGACGCCCGCCCGGGTCGCCGCGTCCCTTTCGAACTCGTCGAGGACCAGCCAGAGATCGAACGACCGCTCGTCGTGGGCGAGGACTTTCCCGTTGCGATCCAGGATGCGGCCGCGCGCGGCGGGGGCGACGGTCACATGCTGCCGGCTGGTGAGGGCGCGGCCGACGATGGCCTCGCGGTTGATGAGCTGCATCCACGCGAGGCGCGCCTCGAGCCCGCCGAGCGGGAGGAAGAAGACCGCGGCGATCACGGTGACGCGGAGGCGGTCCATCATCGCACCAGGCATCGTGTCTGGAGAAGGAGCTGGACGACGATCGGGGCGAGGAGCGCCGTCGCGAGCGTCGACATGAGCGTCTTGGTGAGCCAGTGCGAGGCGGGGATGCCGCCGGCGGTCATCGAAACGACGAGCGCGGTGGCGATGCCGACGGCGGCACAGCCGGCGGCGGCGACGAGGAGCTGCGTGAGGACGCTCTCGCGGAAGATGATTTGCTTGACCGAGACGATCGCCCATCCGGCGAGAAGAAAGAGGAGAGCGTGCAGCGCGAGCGGGCCGGAGCTGCCGATGTCCTTGATGAGGCCGATGAGCCAGCAGGAGAAGAGCGCCTGGCGGCGGTCGCGGGCGAAGAGGGCGGCGAAGCAGGCCAGGAGGAGCAGCAGCTCGACGCGGGCGCCGCGCCATGAGAGGTCGTCGAGGATCGTGAGCTCGGCGACGAGGCAGGCGGCGGCCAGGAGGGCGAGCTTGGCGGTCGAGAGGCCTTTCATTTGTCAGCCTTGAGCACGATCGCGACGCTGTCGAGCGACTTCGCGTTGACGAAGGGCAGGACCTCGACCTTGGGGTAGAGCCCGCTGCCGCGCGAGACCGAGGTGACCTTGCCGATGAGGAGGCCGCGAGGGACGCCGGTGGCGGGATCGGCGATGGTGACGACGGTGGCGCCCGTCTCGAGGAGGGCGTCGCCCTGGATCCACTTCAGGGCGGCGGTGCGGTCGCCCGTGCCCTCGATGACGCCCTTGTCGCGGTTCGCGAGCGGGACCGACTCGTCGTAGGCCTTCGGGAGCGCCAGGCCGCCGATGCGGAAACCGCTGTCGGTGACGAGGAGGACCCGGCAGGTCCAGGGCGAGACCTCGATGATGCGGCCGATGAGGTGCCTCTGCCAGAGGACGAGCATGCCGCGGGAGACGCCGTGGCTGGAGCCGCGCGAGAGGACCATCGAGCGCCGCCAGGCGTTGGAATCGGCGTTGACGACGACGTCGGCGGGCAGCAGGATGAGCTTCGGGTCGGTGAGGATACCGCGGGCGCCGGCGACGGTTTCGAGCTGGCCCTGGAGGTCCATGACCCGGGCGGAGAGCTCCTGGACGCGGCCCTGGAGGTGTTCGAGCTTCACCTTCTCGGTGTCGGAGGCGCTGGCGGAGGGGATGAAGCGGCCGGCGAACTGCGCGGCGCCGGTCGAGGTGGCGCGCAGCGGGATGAGCCCGGCGAGCAGGAGCAGGCGCGGCTTCTGCGAGGCCGCCGACGGCAGCAGCATCATGGCAAGCGACACGCCGGCGAGGATCACCGGCGCGCCGCGGAGGCTCCGCGGACGCAGCATCATCCCTCTCTCTCGATATAAAGTATAACTTATAAAATATAAACTTCAAGTTGTAAATCATCTCGCCGGAGGTGGGCGGGAGGGGGGTCGATAGGTTAGAATGGCCGTATGGCGGGCTCGCGGCGGATCCTGATCGTCGACGACGAGCGCTCCATCTGCGACGTGCTGTCGATCGCGCTCAAGAAGGACGGCTACGCCGTCGCGTCGGAGACCAACCCGAAGAAGGCGCTCGAGCTCGTCCGCGCGGAGTCCTTCGACCTCATCCTCCAGGACGTCAAGATGCCGGAGATGGACGGGATCGACTTCCTCCGCGAGGTGAAGAAGATCCGCGAGGACCAGCTCGTCGTCATCATGACCGCCTACTCGTCGTGGGAGCGCGCCGTCGAGGCGATGCGCCTCGGCGCCTACGGCTACATCAAGAAGCCGTTCGACACGCAGCTCGACATCCGGACCACCGTGCAGCGGGCCTTCCAGCTGAAGGACTCGAGCGAGCGGGCCGCCAAGAGCGTGCACGAGATGATGGCCCAGATCGGCCATCTCATGGGCGACTCGAAGCCGATCCGCGACGTCCGCGATCTCATCCGCCGCGCGGCGCCGGCCGACTCGACCGTTCTCATCTCCGGCCAGAGCGGCACCGGCAAGGAACTGGTCGCCCGCGCGCTCCACTACGGCTCGGCCCGCGCCGAGAAGCCGTTCGTCGCCATCAACTGCGGCGCCATCACCGAGACCCTGCTGGAGAGCGAGCTCTTCGGCCACGTGAAGGGCGCCTTCACCGGCGCCTCGTCGGACAAGCCCGGCCTGATCGAGAGCGCCGCGGGCGGCACCTTCTTCCTCGACGAGGTCAGCGAGCTCTCCACGCAGCTGCAGGTGAAGCTCCTGCGCGCCCTCGAGGAGCGCGAGTTCCGATCGGTCGGCTCCAACCTGGTCAAGAAGGCCGAGGTCCGGTTCATCACGGCCACGAACCGCGACCTCACGCAGGCGGTGCGCGAAGGGAAGTTCCGACAGGACCTCTTCTATCGCCTCAACGTGATCAGCATCCGCCTGCCTCCGCTCTCCCAGCGGCGCGAGGACGTCCCGCTGCTCGCCGGCTTCTTCCTCCGCCGCTTCTCGAAGGAGATGAACAAGTCGGTGACGGCGTTCACGCCCTCGGCGAAGGCCGCGCTCGAGCGCCACGACTGGCCCGGCAACGTGCGCGAGCTGGAGAACGCGGTGCAGCGTGCCGTCGCGCTGTGCGACGCCCGGGAGATCGACTCCGTCGATCTCGGCCTCGGCGTGATGGCGCCGCTCGTTGCCGGGGGTGCGGAGGAACCGCCGTTCGGCACCGCGGGGCTTGACCTCGACCGCACGCTCGCCGACATCGAGATCGGCTACCTCAAGAAGGCGCTCGAGATGTCGGGCGGCAGCTACACGAAGGCGGCGCAGCTCCTGAAGATGAGCCTGCGCTCGTTCCGCTACAAGCTCCAGAAGTACGGGCTCGCGAAAGACGATGGCTAGGCACTGTCTGATGAATCAGACAGTGCGAGAGCGCAGAGGGCGCAGAGCCCGCAGAGACGGCGGTCGGAGTTTCTCAGGCCATGGCTAGCCCCATCACCCTGGAGGAGGCCGAGCGGCTCGTCTTCGCCAGGGTCCCGCCGCTCAAGGCGCTCCCGGCCGCGCTGGCGCTTGCGCAGGACTCGGTTCTCGCCCAGGACGTGGCCAGCGACATCGACCTCCCGCCGTTCAACCGGGCGACGATGGACGGCTTCGCGGTCGTTGCCGGGGAGGGCGGCCTTCTCGACATCATCGAAGAGGTCCCCGCGGGACACATGCCGACGAAGCGGGTTTCGACGGGCGGCGCGTCACGCATCATGACCGGCGCGCCGGTGCCCGGGGGTGCCGACGCCGTCGAGCAGATCGAGAAGGTCGTCGTGAAGGGCGGCAAAGTCGAAGTCGGCGCAACGAAGCCGGGGCAGAACATCGCGGCGCGCGGCGAGGATATTCGCGCGGGGCAGGTCGTTCTGAAAGAGGGGCACGTCCTGCGCGCCCAGGAGATCGCCCTTCTGGCGACGGTCGGCTGCATGAACCCGAAAGTCTATGGGGGGCCGACAACCGCGGTCCTGTCGACGGGGGACGAACTCGTCGAACCGGAAGCGCGGCCCGGCCCGGGACAGATCCGCGAGTCCAACAGCCGCAGCGTGATCGCGCAATTCGCCGCCATGCGCCTCCCGTGCAAGCCGCTCGGCATCGTGCGGGATGACCCGGCGCTCCTGGAGGAGGCTCTCCGCGAGGGACTCGAGCGCGACGTCCTCGTCATCACCGGCGGCGTTTCGGCGGGCGACCGCGATCTCGTCGTGCCGACCCTGAAGAAACTGGGCGTCGAGTACATCCTTCACCAGGTCCTGGTGCGGCCCGGCCGGCCGTTCTTTTTCGGCACTCATGGTTCGAAGCGCGTCTTCGCGCTCCCCGGCAATCCCGTCTCGACTTTCGTGACGTTCGAGCTCTTCGTGCGGCCGTTCGTGATGCGGATGATGGGCCACGCCGACGGGCGTCGACCCCGCATCGCGGCGACGCTGGCGACGCCGCTGCCGAAAGTCCTCGACCGGATCCAGTTCCTGCCCGCCGTGGTCGGAGCCGACGGACGCGTCGAGATCCTGGCATGGCGTGGTTCGGGCGACCAGGTCACACTGACTCAGGCGAACTGCCTCGCGATCCAGCCGCTCAAGACGGCGTTGGCCGTCGGCGATCGCATCGACGTGATGAAGATCTGATGCGCAAAGTCACTGGCATCCTCGGGCTCTGGGCAGGCGGGATGCTCTTGGTTGCGCCGGCGCTCGTGGGCGGCGGTGTCTTCTGGGCGTGGGCGGCGTTTGGCGCACTCGCCATCGTCGGCGGCATCCTCAGCCTCGCGACGAAGCGGCGGACATGGCAGTGGTTCATCGCTGCGGCGGTCGGCGGCGCCTGCTCGCTCTCGTTCATTCATGATCGCGGCGACGTGGGCATGGTGGTGATGATCGGTGGAGGCGTGCTGGCCATCGCGGCGGTCGTGCTGGCGGCGCGCGACGCCAGGAGCCGCGTGTGGCTGCCGGTCCTGAGCGGTCTGCTCTACTGGATGTCGTTCCATCCTTGCAACCTCGGCCCGCTCGCCTGGATCGCGCTCGTCCCGCTCGCCGTCTTCGCGCGCAGCGAGGAGTCGTGCGGCCGCACGGCGTGGCTCGCGTACGTCGGCGGCTTCGTCTGCCACAGCCTGCTCTATTGCTGGGTCCGCCACACCCTTCCGATCGGCCCTGTCGGCGTCGGCTTTTACATGGGCTTCTACTGGATGGTGGCGGCGTTGATCCTGCGATGGACGCGGCGCGTGCCGATCGCCCTCGCACTGCCGGCGGCGTGGGTGACGGTCGAGTTCACGTGGTCGTACGTTCTCGGCGGGTTGCCCTACAACGCGATCGGCTACACGCAGCACGCGCTGCTGTCGTTCATCCAGGTCGCGGACCTCGGCGGGATATGGCTTGTGAGCTTCATCGTCGCCGCCGTGAACGGCGCCGTCGCGCGGGTCTTCTTCACGCCGAGGGAAGCGCCCGCGTGGCGTGACGCCGAACTGCGCCTCTCCATCGTCGCGGCATCGCTGCTCGTCGTCGGCGCGACGGTTTACGGGGTCGTGCGGCTCGCGACGCTCCCGCTCATCGACGGGCCCACCATCGCCGTCATCCAGCCGAACATCGCGCAGGACTGGAAGGAGCTGGCGGCGGCGGGAATCGGCTGGGAGCAGCAGGAGAAGATCTTCCGCATCCACGTCGACCTGACCGACGAGGCCGCGAAGCTCGATCCGAAGCCTGCGCTGATCTGCTGGCCCGAGTCGGCGATCTTCGAGCGGCCGCTCTTCGACCCGCTCAAGCAGAACTACAACCGCGGATCGGTGGTGCGGCTTCTCGACGTCGCGGAGAACGCGGGCGTCCCGATCGCGCTGGGCGTCGTCGTGTGGGAGTTCGGAGTTGCCGACGGCACGTACGTTGACGAGTGCGAGCGCTGCGGCCGCCGGCAGCCAGCCGAGGTCGGCGGAAAGCGCGGGTCGTGCCCATCCTGCGGCGGGCCGATCTTCCCGCTGATGGTGCCGTGCAACTCGGCGCTGCTGCTTTCGCCGGACCAGAGAATCCTCGGACGCTTCGACAAGATCCGGCTCGTCGCGTTCAGCGAGCGCGTGCCGCTGCCGTTTGTCAGCGGAATCATCGCGAAGCTCCTGAATCTGTCGCGGGTCTACGAGTTCCGTCCCGGCACCGCCACGACGCCGTGGAGTGCCGCCGGGGTGAAGCTCGCGCCCGAGGTCTGCTACGAAGCGGCGTATCCGGAAATCTCGCGGAATTATGCAAGGAGCGGCGCGCAGGTCTGCGTCAACGTATCTAACGAAGGGTGGTTCGCCGATAGCGCGGAGCTCGACTACATGCTGGCGATGGCCAGGTTCCGTGCGATCGAGAGCCGTGTTCATTACCTGCGGGCGACCAATACGGGGATCTCGGCCTTCATCGAGCCGACCGGCCGGATCCAGAAGGTGTTGGAGGTCGCAGGGAAGCGGAAGAATGTGAAGGGCGTGCTGGCCGCGACGTGCCGCATCACCCCGTCCGGGTCGCTGTTCCGGACGGTGGGGGACGCGGTGGCGTGGCTGTGCGGGGCCCTCTCGCTGGCAGGAATTGTCGTCTCGCGGTTGATGAGTCGAAAAGTTGACAGGTCATAGGGTCGTACATACGATGTCGCGGTTCCAAGGACGTCCTCATAGTTGGGGGAGCGCATGAGCACTCTTTCGAAGGTCTTCGTCATCCTGGTTACGCTGATCGCGATGGTCACGCTCGGCGTGAACATCACCCTGTTCGCGCAGCGAGTGGACTGGAAGGACAAGTTCGTCAAGGAACTCAACTACCACTGGCAGACGCAGCAGATCAAGAGCGCCGAGATTTCGGACCGCGATCTCGCCATCCAGAACATGGAGGCGTACAACAAGATCCTGGCCGACAAGATCGGCATGCTCGACGTCGAGCTCGCCGGCAAGTCGGCCCGCATCGCCGACCTCCAGCGCCAGCTCGACGCGGTGGACGTGAACACCAAGCGGCTGCTCGCGGACGTCGACGTCTACGTCCGGCAGCTCGAGGTGCAGATCGCCCAGATCCAGGACCTCAGCTCGAAGGTCGAGGACTACCGCACGAAGCTCGCGCGCGCCAACGCCACGTCGAACACGGCGACGCAGGAGCTCCAGTACGCGCGGCAGGAGGCGGAGCGGCTCTCGAAGGACCTCGCGTCCCTCGAGGAGGCGCACATCGGCCTCGCCCGCGGCAAGAAGCAGCTCGAAGAGATCATCGCCATGCTCCAGCTGCGCGGCGTCGACGTGACGAACGCGCCGCCGCTCAAGGCGCTCGAGGGCAAGGTCACGGCGTGCGACGACTCGATCGGGATGGTCGTCATCTCGATCGGCCGCAACGACGGCGTGCTTGAAGGCAACGAGTTCACCATCTACCGCGGCGGTCAGTTCATCGCGAAGATCGCGATCAACAAGGTCGACGCGAAGTGGGCCGCCGGCCGCGTGACGCTGAAGAAGGAAGCGCCGCGCGTCAGCGACGACGCCTCGAACTCGATCTTCGTCACGACCCCCGGCAAGTAGTCCTTGGAACGCCACAGGAGATAGCCATGGCTGACGACGAAGAAGTGGTGGACGGCGAAGAGGCCGAAGAGGTCCAGGAAGACGCCGCGCCCGCAGGAAAGGAATTCGTTCCTGCCGACGGCGGCAAGCCCAGGAGCGACGTCTACACCGCGCTGCTCATCCTTTGTTCGCTCGCCTTCATCGGCGGGATTGCACTGGCGGGGATGGAGTTGCACGAGTACTACGATGTCAACTTCTGGGTGATGGGGAAGAAGTAGGAAGACCGCGCGATTCAAAACGCCCCTGGCTTGCGCCAGGGGCGTTTTTCTTTTGCGCGGGTAGCGCGCGCCTCGCCGCTCGCGGAGGTGTCTTCGCGGTTCGGGGGCCCAAGGCCATGGCGTCTCATCGTGGATTCCAGCGACCGCGTTGTTGCACGCCGCTCGTCAGGCAAACGTCTTGGTCGGGGAATAGACCGTCCTTGTCTCGATCGATGAGCCACCACAATTGGCCTTGTTCGGCGTTTCGAAGAGGGTCTCGGATTGGATCCATCACGGATCGCATATCTCTTCGGCCGCGATACCGAAGGCACGTTCCCTGCTTCTGCCATTGCTGACACGTTCGATCACAATGCTCTGAGAGAAGGACATTGATCGGCCGTCGCGCAGATACTCGACCTGACGCAAAAGGTTGGCTGTTGCATCTGCCGGCGCAGAGCCATTCCGCTTGCAGCCGGAACGCTCCGAGCTCTCTGCTTCCTCTGCCCCTCTGCGTTTAGGCTCGAAGAGCACCGTCCTGCCGCGAAGCTGACCTTCTCTCGGGGCTGCTTAGAATTTCAAATCCAGCCCAACCGAGAAGCTGAAACTCACGCGCTCGGGAATCGCAACCGAGTCGGTGCCGTTGATCGCCGAGCCCGTCTCGATCTTCGTCTTGCTGAAGGCCACCTGCGCGTCGAGGTCGATGTGCAGGACGAAGAGGCTGAATCCGATGCCGCCCGTCCAGACGCCCCCGGACTGCGCCGCGTTGGAGAGGTTCGCAAACGTGCCGGTCCGCAGCGAAATCACCGGCAGTGTCAGCTCGACGCCGAGGCCGCCCATGCGGGACTTGAGGCCGCTGACGTAATCCCCGAGATCGTTCTCGGTGAGGTCGAGGTCCATGCCGATCTTCAGCAGGCCAAGGGGCTGGAAGCCGACGCCTCCGCGCAGCTGCGGCTTGACCGTGAAGTCATCGGGGCCCTCTGAGCGGAAGTGCATCGGGATCAGGTTCTTCATCGCGATGCCGGCGGTGAACCATGGAATCGGCTCGACGCTGATGCCGCCGTCGATCGTGAACTGGTTCGACCGCTTGCGGCTCTGCTTGTACTGCTTGCGCAGCTCATCGACGAGGTTCTCTCCGTCGGAGATCTGCGCCAGGGTGACCTTGCCGTAGTACGTCTCGCCGATCACCTCCTTGAGGGTGATCCCGACGTTCACGGTCGAGAGGAACGGGATCGGGAGAAGCGACAGCGGGACGCCGATGCCGACGCCGGTCTCGCGCATCCAGATGCCCTTGAATTCGATGCCGGACTGGTTGTTGTAGAGCGTGTTGGCGGGGTTTCCGCCGGCGGCGCCGTTGTTCGTCGCCAGCGCCGCGAGGATGAACGCGTCGATGAATCCCTGGTCGCTGATCGCCGCGTCGCCGAGCCCCTGCTGCGCGTTGAACGCGAGCTCCTGGACGTCGGGCGTGCCGTCGCCGTCGGCGTCCTGCGCGGCGGGGAAGCCCGCGGCGACGAGAGCGTTGGCGAGGCCGGTGCCGGCCGGGGAGAGCGCGCCGCCGGTGATCTGCGAGTAGAAGTCGAACTGGCCCAGGCTCGAGAAGCTCGACAGGTTGGCGATGTCGAGGAACGGACTGCCGCCGGCGTTCACGTTCTCGCGATGGAAAAGGGTGAACGGGCCGAAGCGCATCTCGAGGCTTCCGCCGCCCGTGGCGTAGAGACCCTGACCGTCCTCGTTCAGACGCCGGATCTCGTCGAGGACCTGGATGGCGCTCTGGAACGACGTGGTATCGACGCCGCCGGCCGTGTTCAGGCTGCCCTGCGCGGCCTGGAAGCTGAGCCCCTCGTACAGGTCGGCGATGCGGTCGAGCGTCGCGATGGTCTCGCCCTCGATGACGAGGTCGCTGAAGCCGCTGACGTTCATGCCGAAGCTGTTGATGCCGAAGCTGAAGGCGCCGTCCTTATCGGTGGAGGACTTCGCGAGCAGCGACGGGTTCCAGTAGCCCGCGGCGGCGCCCTCGGCGATGGCGGTGCCGACGTCCCCCATGCCCTTGGCGCGCGCGTCGACGGGATTCCATTCCTGGGCAAACGCGGGGGACGAAAGGGCCATGAGGATGGCGATTACGCGCATAAGAGTTCCTCCATTGCGTTCCGTCCCCCTACTATCCGCGAGACGGCAGGGCGTTCTGCGAAAAACTCAGGCCCGACGCGCGACGAGGATGTTCGGAGGCACGCGGTCGCGCAGGACCAGTGACGCGCGATGCGAGAGGCTGCGCGCGGCGCCCGTCGTGAGGCCGAGCAGTCGGGCGACCTCCTCGTAGGGCAGGCCCTCGACGTTGTGGAGCACGAAGACCTCGCGCTGCGCCTCGGTCAAGTGGCCCATGGCGATGGCGACCTGCGCGGCGGTTTCACGGCGCAGGACGCTGGTCACGACGCCGCGCGGCGGGGCTCCCCGGCGCCGGGCCTCCTCAAGATCGCGCGGATCGCACGGCGACGTCCGGCGCTCGTCGCGGAGGAGCCGGCGGCAGACGTTGAGCGCGACGGCGAGAAGCCATGCGCGGGGCTCGCCCAGGTCGGGCCGGTAGGTGGCGAGGCCGCTGAGCGTGCGGGCGAACGTCTCCTGGACGGCGTCCTCGGCGCGGGTGAAGTCGTGGAGGAGGAAATAGGCGAGCCGCGCGATGCGGGGCGCGTGGCGCTCGGCGAGCGCGCCGAACGCTGCGCGGTCGCCCTTCACGGCCCGCGCCATCAGGTCATGATCGTCGTTGGGCATGCGCGTGGCGATCATACCATCCGGACGGAAGCGGCGGGCAGGGCCTCAGGGGAAATGAAAAATTTCACTCCCGGGGTCGGTGTGCGAACGCGAATCCTCTCCCGTGTCCGCCGATTACTACTTCGACCCCGCCTTGATGTTCTTCTCCGTCTTCCGCACCTTCAGCGGGGGCACCTCGGGCGGCGGCGCGTTCAAATTGCAGCAGACGACCGGCTGCTTCGCGGCGCGGACCTCGTCGAGCCGCTTCACCGGCGTCGTGTGCGGCGCGTCGAGCAGGATTTTCGGATTCGTCTCGGCCTCCTGCTTGATCTTCAGCATCGCGTCCACGAAGCCGTCGAGCGTCTCCTTCGTCTCCGTCTCCGTCGGCTCGATCATGATCGCCTCGTGGACGATCAGCGGGAAGTAGATCGTCGGCGGATGGTAGCCGTAGTCGAGCAGCCGCTTGGCGATGTCGAGCGTCCGGATGCCGTGCTTCTTGAAGGTCGTCCCGTCGAGAACCACCTCGTGCATGCAGGTGCGGTCGTAGGCGACGCGGTAGTGCTTTCTCAGCTTCGCGCGCAGGTAGTTGGCGTTGAGCACGGCGTGCTCCGCGTTGCGGCGGATGCCTTCGGCGCCGTGGAAGCGGATGTAGGTGTAGGCGCGATACCACATGCCGGCGTTGCCGAAGAAGGCCTTCACGCGGCCGATCGACTTCGCCTGGCTGAAATCGAACTCGTAGGCGTCGCCCTTCTTCACGACGCGCGGGTTGGGAAGGAACGGCTCGAGGTGCTTCTTCACCGCGATGGGGCCCGATCCCGGGCCGCCTCCGCCGTGCGGCGTCGAGAACGTCTTGTGCAGGTTGTAGTGCATGACGTCGATGCCGAAATCGCCGGGTCGCGCCACGCCCTGGATCGCGTTCATGTTCGCGCCGTCCATGTAGACCTGGCCGCCCGCCTTGTGCACGAGCTCCGCGATCTCGACGATCTGGTCCTCGAAGAGGCCGAGCGTCGTCGGGTTCGTGATCATGATCGCCGCGGTGCGCTCGGAGAGCTTCAGCTTCAGGTCGTTGAGGTCGACGCCGCCGCGCGCGTCGGATTTCACCGTGACGGTCTTGAGCCCGGCGACCGACGCCGTCGCCGGATTCGTTCCATGCGCCGAGTCGGGGATCAGGATCTCGGTCCGGGTCGCCTGCTGGTTGGCCACGAGCCACGCCTTGACGACGAGGATGCCGGTGAGTTCGCCCTGCGCGCCCGCGGCGGGCTGAAGCGATACGGCATCCATCCCCCCGATCTCGGCGAGCCACTTCTCGAGCTCGTGCATGATGAAGAGAACGCCCTGCGCCTGGTCGGCCGGCTGGTGCGGATGGATCCCCGCGAAGCCGGGCAGCGACGCCACCTTCTCGTTGATGCGCGGGTTGTACTTCATCGTGCAGGAGCCGAGCGGGTAGAAGTGCGTGTCGATCGAGAAGATCTTCTTGGAGAGGTTCGTGAAGTGGCGGACGACGTCGAGCTCGCCGACCTCCGGGAGCTTCGCCGGCTCGGTGCGAAGGTACTTCTTCGGGATGAGCGAGTCGAGTGGCGTCGCGTCGGGCTCCGGGAAGTAGTCCGCCTTGGCGCCGGGACGGCTCTTCTCGAAGATCAGGCGGTTGTCGAAGATCGGTGCGACGGCCATGGTGTCACTCCTTGAGGGCGTCCGCGACGGCGGACGCGAAGCGGTCGATGTCGTCCTTCGACGTGCGCTCGGTCGCGCAGAGCAGGACGCCGTTCTTGAGGTCGGGATAGGTCTTGTGCATGTCCAGTCCGCCGATGAAGCCGCGCTTGAGGAGCCGCTTGTTGAGCTCGGGCGTGGGCAGGGAGGTCTGGACGACGAATTCGTGGAAGAACGGGCTCTTGAGGTGGGGGCGCTTAACGCCCGGGATGGCGAGGAGCTTGTCGGCGAGAGTGTGCGCCCTCTGGGCGCAGAGCGTCGCCATCTGCCGGACGCCTTCCTTGCCGAAGGCCGCGATCGCGATCGTGCTGCGGAGCGCCATGAGGCTCGTCGAGGTGCAGATGTTGCTGGTCGCCTTCTCGCGGCGGATGTGCTGCTCGCGCGTCTGGAGCGTCAGGCAGAAGGCGCGGTTTCCCTCGCGATCGACGGTTTCTCCGACGATGCGGCCGGGGATCTGGCGGATGAACCGGCCCTTCGCCGTGACGATGCCGACCCAGGGGCCGCCGAACTGGAGCGGAACACCGAAGCACTGGGCATCGCCAACGGCGATGTCCATGCCGCACGTGCCGGGCGGCTGGAGCACGGCGGAGGCGAGCGGGCTGCAGGACGCGATGGCGACGGCGCCGCCGGAGTGCGCGGCGTCGGCGATCGCCGCCATGTCCTCGATGATGCCGAAGAAGTTCGGACTCTGGACGACGACGCCCGCGACGGTGCTCGCGACCGCCTTCACGCTGCCCGGGACCGTCGCGCCCTCGAACGTCCCGAGCTCGACCAGGTCGATCCCCTGGTGCTTGAAGTAGGTCCTGAGTACCTCGCGGTACATCGGGTTGACGGCGGACGAGATTCCGATGCGAGTGCGCGGGGTTTCATGGCTGTCGATCGCCATGACGACCGCTTCGGTCAGCGCGGTCGAGGCGTCGTAATGCGACGCGTTCGAGAGCTCCATGCCCATCAGCTCGCACATCATCGTCTGGTACTCGAAGATGTGCTGGAGCGTGCCCTGGCTCGCCTCGGCCTGGTAGGGGGTGTAGGCGGTCAGGTATTCGCCGCGGCCCTGGAGGTTGTCGACGATCGCCGGCGTGAAGTGGGTGTATCCGCCCCCGCCGAGGAAGCTCGTGTGCGACTCGGGCGTGATGTTCTTCGCGGCGAGCTGCTGCATGTGCGCGAAGAGCTCCATCTCGGCGAGCGCGGGCGGAAGGTTGAGCGGCCGCTTCAGCCGGACTTTCTCGGGAATCGCGTTGAAGAGCTCTTCGATCGACTTCGCGCCGATCTCCTTGAGCATCGCCTTCTCGTCGGCGCTGGTGTTCTGTACGTAATCCATGCTGCCTCTGCAACTCGGTGCGTACGGTCTACGGTCTACGGTCTACGGTCCACGGTCTACGGTCCACGGTCTACGGTCCACGGTCTACGGTCCACGGTCTACGGTCTACGGTCTACGGTCTACGGTCTACGGTCCACGGTCCTACGTCCTACGTCCGTCGTCCTACGCTTCATCATCCCCGTCGTCGTCGCTGCCGCCTCCGTCGTGGTGCTCCGACGACTTGATGAACTTGTCGTACTCCTTGTCGGACATCAGCGACTTGATCTGGTTCTGGTCGCCGACCTTCACCCGGATCAGCCAGCCGTCGCCGAACGGCGACTTGGCGAGCTTGTCGAGCGTGTCGTCGTTGATCCCGTTCACCGCCACGATCTTGCCGGTGACCGGCGAAACGAGATCGCTGACGGTCTTGACCGATTCGATCTCGCCGAACGGCTGGCCGGCCGTCACTTCCGAGCCGACCTTCGGGAGCTCGATGTGGACCAGGTCGTTGAGCTGCGCGACGGCGTAATCGGTGATGCCGATCGTGCCTTCACTCTTCTTGTCGACCTTGACCCACTCGTGGGTCTCGGCGTACTTCACGTCCTTCGGACGGGCCATGGTGCATCCCCCTGGGTTGTTGGAAGTCCCGTAATCTACCCGCCTTCGCACGATCTGTCGCCGTGCTTCGGCATGGCTTCGCTTATTTCGCCCTCTTGTAGAAGGGCAGCTTCACGATCGTTGCCCGCTCCATGGTTCCGCGCACGTCGATCTCGATCGTCGCCCCTTCGGCCGCATTCGCCGGCGGAACATAGCCCATGCCGATCGGTTTTTCCATCGTCGGCGAGTACGTGCCGCTGGTGACGATGCCGTTCTTCGCGCCGCCCGACGAGATCGCCATCTCGTGGCGCGGGATGCGCTTTCCCTGCATGACGAAGCCGACCAGCCTCTTGGAGGTGCCCGACGCGATCTGCTTCGCGAGCGCGGCCTTGCCGATGAAATCGGCCTTGTCCATCGCGAGGGCGAAGTTGAGGCCGGCTTCGACGGGCGTCGTCTTGTCGTCGAGCTCCTGCCCGTAGAGCGGCATGCCGGCCTCGGTGCGGAGCGTATCGCGCGCGCCCAGGCCGACCGGCTTGAGCGCGAGCTTCTTGCCTGCCTTGAGGATGTCGTTCCACGCCTTCAAGGCGTTTTCCTTCTTCACGAAGATCTCGAAGCCGTCCTCGCCCGTGTAGCCGGTGCGCGAGATGAACGCCGCCTTCTCGCCGAGAACCGGGAAGTAATCGAACGAATAGTACTTGAGAGCCGATGGGTCGACGTCGAACGTCGACTTCACCGTGTCGATCGACTTCGGCCCCTGGAGCGCGATGAGGGCGACGTCGACGGTGATGTCGTCGATCTTCACCTTGAAGCCCTTGGCGACGTTCCTGATCTGGACGAGGTCCTTTTCGCGGTTCGACGCGTTGACGACGAGGAGCGAGCGGTCGTTCTTGTCGTCCTCGTAGACGATGAGGTCGTCGATGACGGTGCCGGCGTCGGTGAGAAGGAAGGTGTAGCGGCAGCGGCCGGGCGCCATCTTGTCGACAGCGAGCGGCGTGAGCTTGTTGAGGTAGTTCTTGCGGTCCTTTCCGCTGACCCAGACGCGGCCCATGTGCGAGAGGTCGAAGAGACCGACGGCCTTGCGCGTGGCGGAATGCTCTTCGATGATCGAGGTGTACTGGATGGGCATGTCCCATCCGTGGAAGTCGACGACCTTGGCGCCCATCTTGAGGTGGGTGTCGTAGAGCGGGGTGCGCAACGGGGCCTCCGGGGGTAAGCGAAGGGGGGTATTTGGGCCTGATCGAAACCGTTTGTCAAGCACCGGGGGCAGGTAGGATGCGGCGATGCTGGTGCGGGTCCTCGGCATCGTCATCGCTCTTTCGTGCGTGGCGGTGATGGTCCTCGGGTGGAGCGCGTATCGCGTCAATTCCGGCACGCGTACATTCCGAGATCGCGCCATGCGGCTGAACGCGCTGAAGGACATCGTGCGGATGGACGCGGGCCTGACGATGTCGGTCCGACTCGCGGCGGCGACCGGTGAAAAGCGCTGGCGCCAGGACTATCACGCGTACAAGGAGCAGCTCGCCGTCATGCTGAACGAGCTGAAGAGCCTTGCGGAGACCGAAGAGGCGCAGCGCGCAGTGCGGAAAATCGACGCTGCCAATGAAGCCATTCTCAAGATCGAAGGCGAGTCGCTGGCGATGGGGCACCGGGAGGAGGCGTTCTGGCTGGTGACGTCGAGCGAGTACGACCAGCGGGAGAAGGAGTACCACGACGGAGTCCACATCCTGATGGAGTCGCTGGAGTCCGACGTCCGGGCGCAGTCGGAGCGCGGCCAGAGCGCGTCCAGGCTGCTCCTGGGCGGCGCGGCGGTCGCGCTGGCGGCGGCGGTCATCGCGCTCCTGTCGCTGGTGATCAACCTGAGGCGGCACCTGGTCGAGCGCGAGAGCACGGTGGCAGCGCTTCATGCGCTGATCGAGGAGCGGGCGGTGCTGCGCGAGAAGGCGACGACCGACGCGCTGACGGGTGTCTGGAACCGGGCGACGATCCTCGAGATCCTGGAAAGCGAGCTGAAGCGGGCGAAGGTGAGCGGCGGCAGGCTCGCCGTCATCATGGCCGACCTCGATCACTTCAAGAAGGTGAACGACACGCACGGCCATCCGGCGGGGGACGTCGTGCTGCGCGAGTGCGCGGCGCGGATGAAGTCGGCCGTGCGCCCGGCGGATGCCGTGGGGCGGTACGGGGGCGAGGAGTTCCTCGTCGTTCTTCCCGGGGCGACGGCGGAGGCGGCGGCGAAAACGGCGGAGCGCGTCCGCCGGGCGGTGGCGGCGTCGTCCACGTCGAACGGGATCGCGATGACGGTCAGTCTCGGCGTGGCGAGCGGCGTCGACTCAGGCGAGCAGATCGTGAAGTCGGCCGACGTGGCGCTCTACCGGGCGAAGCAGGAGGGGCGGAACCGCATCGTGACGGCGTAGCGTGGGACGGTCGCGTTGGGACCTGCGTGGGACGAGGGGGCCGAGGGACGGTTAGCGGTTCTCGCTCAACGCCAGCTTGCCGGTTTCCGTCTCGACGAACGCGCCCATCTTGCGGTACTTCTCGTAGCGCTGGTCGAGGAGCTTGTCGATGGCTTTGTGCTCGACCTCCTCGAGGTAGCGGATCAGCGTCGCCTTGAGGATTTCGCCCGCCGCGCGCGGATTGCGGTGGGCGCCGCCCAGCGGCTCGGGGATGATCTCATCCATCACGCCGAGGTTGACGAGGTCGTTGGGCGTGAGCCGCAGCACTTCGGCGGCGAGCGACGCTTTCGCACTGTCGCGCCAGAGGATCGCGGCGCAGCCTTCGGGCGAGATGACCGAGAAGTAGGCGTTTTCGAGGATCGAGAGACGGTCCGCGACGCAAATGCCGAGCGCGCCGCCCGATCCGCCCTCGCCGATGACGACGGAAATGATCGGCGTCTTCAGCCGCGCCATCTCCATCAGGTTGCGTGCGATGACGAGCGCCTGGCCGCGCTCCTCGGCGCCGATGCCGGGATAGGCGCCGGGCGTATTGACCAGCGTGATGACGGGGAGGTGGAACTTCTCCGCCAGCTTCATCTTCTCGAGCGCCTTGCGGTAGCCCTCGGGATGCGGGCTGCCGAAGTTCGACGCGACGCGCTCCTTCGTGGTCTTGCCCTTGCGCTGCGCAATGAGCATCACGCGCCGCCCGCCGATCCGCGCGAAGCCGGAGACAAGCGCCTTGTCGTCGCCGTAGGCGCGGTCGCCGTGGAGCTCGAGGAAGTCGTCGAAAATCGTCGCGATGTAGTCCATCGCGTCCGGTCGGTTGGGCTCGCGCGCGATCATGACGCGCTGCCAGGGAGTGAGGTTGGAGAATATCTCCTTCATCCGCGCGGTCTTGTCCTCGCGGAGCTTGGCGATCTGCTCCGAGAGGTCAACGCCCGCCTTCTGCTGGAATTTCTCCAGGTCCTCGATCCGGCGCTCGATCTCGAGAATCGGCTTCTCGAAATCAAATTGACTGGTGTGCTCCCCCACAGACCCTCAAGGGTATCAATGAACTATGGGCCGATTCAACAGCTTTTTGAAGCCTGCACAACCTGTTGGCGCGTAGTTGATTAGCTCTGCGGCTTTTTTGCCGGCTCCACCTGTTTGAGCCGGATGATGGTGTCTTTTTTCTCCCACTTGGAGAGCTCGTAGATGATGGAGGTCATGTCCTGGAAGCGGTCGTCCGGCTTCTTCTGGAGCATTCTCTGGACGAGTTCGTCGAGCGCGGGGTTGATCGTCTTGACGTAGGCGCGCATCGACGGGACCGGGTCGGACAGGTGCTTCTTGAGCATCGCGGCTTCGGTTGTCCCCATGTATGGCGGCCGCTTGGTGAGGACTTCGAACATCGTGGCGCCGAAGCCGTAAATGTCCGTGCGTGAGTCGCACTTGTCGCCGCGGATCTGCTCGGGTGCCATGTAGAGCGGCGTGCCGGCAGGCCGCCACCTCGGCGGCAGGATGGTGTGCCACCACTTGTGCTGGTGCGAGAGCGAAAAATCGATGAGCCGCACTTCGCTGTTCTTCGCGATCAGGACGTTCTCGGGCTTGACGTCGCGGTGGACGACTCCGAGGGAGTGGATGTAGCTGAGCGCCTCCGCGACCTGGCGGAGGATGTAGAACTCGTGCGAATAGACGCGGTCGGGCTCGTAGAAGATGCAGTACTTGAGGTTCTCGCTGTCGAAGAACTCCATCGTGAAGAACGGCTGCGGCTTGTGGGGGACGTACTCGTAGACCTTGATGATGTACCGGTGGTTCATCAGCTTGGTCAGGAGCGCCTCGTTCTTGAATTGCGCGACTTTCGCGCCCTGGGTGCAGATCGTCTCGCTGATCTGCTTCAGGGCGAAGACGTGGTTCTTGGAATTGGTGGCGCGCCAGACGGTGCCGACGCTCCCGTCCTTGATCTTGTCGATGATCGTGTAGCCGCTGAGGATGGTTCCCATGGTTGAGAGCGGCGGATTTTCCCGCATCGCCCATGTTCTTTCAAGAGAAGGTTGAAACCTGTCATCTTTCGCGCTCTCCGCTATAATCCGCGCGACATTCATGCTCTGGCGCATTGACATCGCCACCCGCCCCGGACACCCCAACGCTGCTGCCGCCTCCGCTCGTGCCGCCCTCCGCGATGCGGGCGCGCCGATCGAGAGCGTGGATGCCGTCCAGGTGATCCTGATCGAGGGCGACTTTGACGAGGCGGGCGCGAAGCGCATCGCCGAAGAGCTGATCGCCGACCACGTGGTGGAAACGGCGGCCGTCCGCAGGGCTTCAGCACCCCCGGCGGCCAAGGGCCGCGTCATCACCGTCTTCAAGAAGCCCGGCGTCACCGACCCGGTCGAGGCGAGTGCGAAGAAGACCATCCGCGACCTGGGCCTCACGGCGTCGGCGGTCCGCTGCGGGGTGCGGTACGAAGTCGAGATTCACACGGTCGACGACGATCCGTTGCCCGCGGCGGCGAAGGCGCTGGGCAACGAAGCGGTCGATGACATCCACCTCGAGGATCGCCCATTCCAGGAGCTCCACCTCGGATCGCCGCGGGCGTTCGAAAAGATCATCTGCAAGCTCGCGGAGCTCGAGAAGCTCAACCAGGAGATGGGGCTCTCGCTCAACCCGGCGGAGATCGACGCCATCCGCGCCCACTTCACGACGCTCAGGCGCGATCCGACCGACGCGGAGCTCGAGACCGTCGCCCAGACGTGGAGCGAGCACTGCAAGCACAAGACGTTCAATGCCGAGGTCAACTTCAATGGCACGGTGATCCCGAACCTGATCAAGACCACGATCTTCCAGGCGACGAAGACGCTGGCGAAGCCTTGGTGCGTCAGCGTCTTCAAGGACAACGCGGGGATCGTCGAGTTCGACGAGACGCACAACGTCTGCTTCAAGGTCGAGACGCACAACCACCCGTCGGCGATCGAGCCGTACGGCGGCGCGAACACGGGAATCGGCGGCGTCATTCGCGACGTGCTCGGCTGCGGCCTCGGCGCGAAGCCGGTCGCGAACACCAACGTCTTCTGCGTCGGCCTTCCCGACGCGAAGGAGATCCCGCCCGGCACGATTCACCCGAAGCGGCTCCTGAAGAGCGTCGTCGCCGGCGTGCGCGACTACGGCAACCGCATGGGCATCCCGACGGTGAACGGCGCCGTGCTCTTCGACGAGCGTTACACCGGCAACCCTCTCGTCTACGCGGGGACCGTCGGCCTGCTTCCGAAGGCGATGTCGTTCAAGGCCGCGACCAAGGGCGACGTCGTGCTCGTCGTCGGCGGGCGCACGGGGCGCGACGGCATCCACGGCGCGACGTTCTCGAGCGTCGAACTCCATGACAAGAGCGAGACGGTGTCGAGCGGCGCCGTCCAGATCGGCAATGCGATCGTCGAGAAGATGGTCCTCGACACGATCCTGCAGGCGCGCGACAAGGGGCTCTACACGGCGATCACCGACTGCGGCGCGGGCGGGCTCTCGAGCGCCGTCGGCGAGATGGGGGAGGAGCTCGGCGCGGAGGTCGAGCTCGACCGGGTCCCGCTCAAGTACGACGGCCTGACGTACGCCGAGATCTGGATCAGCGAGGCGCAGGAGCGCATGGTGCTCTCCGTGCCGCCGGCGAAGCTCGATGAGATCCTGGCGATTTTCAAGGCCGAGGACGTCGAAGCGACGGCGATCGGGACCTTCACGGGATCAAAGCGGCTCGTGCTGAGGTACAAGGGCAGCGTTGTCGCGGATCTCGACATGGAGTTCATCCACAACGGGATTCCGAAGTTCACGCGGAAGGCGACGTACGCCGCGCCAGCGCTGAGCGAGCCGGCGATCGCGGCCAAGGCGGCCCACGGCGACGATCTCCTGAAGATCCTCTCGTCCCTGAACGTCTGCTCGAAGGAGTGGATCATCCGGCAGTACGACCACGAGGTGCAGGGAGGCAGCGTCGTCAAGCCGCTCACTGGGATCGCGAACGACGGTCCGAGTGACGCGGCCGTGCTGCGCCCGGTCCTGTCGAGCATGAAGGCGCTCGCGATCGGCTGCGGCGTCAACCCGCGGTACGGCGACATCGATCCGTACTGGATGGCGGCGAACGCGATCGACGAGGCGCTGCGGAACGTCGTCGCCGTCGGGGCCGATCCGGAGCGGATCTCGATCCTCGACAACTTCTCGTGGGGCGATCCGAACAACCCCGAGACGCTCGGCGCGCTGGTGCGCGCGTCGCAGGCATGCCACGATTTCGCGGTCGGCTTCGGCACGCCGTTCATCTCGGGGAAGGACTCGCTCAACAACGAGTACCGCGTCGGCGGCAGGCGCATCCGCATCCCGCACACGCTGCTCATCAGCGCGATGGGGATCGTGCCCGACGCGCGCAAGGCCGTGACGATGGACCTGAAGGAGCAGGGCAACGTCCTCTATATCCTCGGTGAGACGAACGACGAGCTCGGCGGCTCGCACTTCTACCTGGTCAACGGCCAGCTCGGCGCGAACGTGCCGAGAGTCGATGCCGCCAAGGGGAAGCGGATCTTCGCCGTGCTGCACGCGCTGATCCAGAAGGGGCTCGTGCGGGCGTGCCACGACCTGAGCGAGGGCGGGTTGGCCGTCGCGGCGGCCGAGATGGCGTTCGCCGGCGGGCTGGGCATGAAGCTCGACCTCGAGTTGCCGGGGAAGGCGACGGGCGTTGCCGCGCCGCTCTTCAGCGAGTCGGCGTCGCGGTTCCTCATCGAGGTGCGCGAGAAGGACATCCACACGCTCGACACCCTGCTGGTCGGGATCGCCAATGCAGCGATCGGTAGCGTGACGAACGACGGAAGGGTCGTGATCCGCGCGAGGGGCAGGGCGGTCATCGACGAACCGATCTCGAAACTGAAACAGGCGTGGCAGGCGCCGCTGAAATGGTGAAGGCGAGAGCGCCCGTCATCCGAGCCGCCGGGACGAACCCATCGACTCGGCCGCTGACGGCGGCCTCGCTCAGGGCAAGCACCCGTTTGAGGGGGCAGGAATGACACCCCGGGCACTGGTGATTCGTGCCGCTGGTACGAACACTGACGGTGAGACCGTGACGGCCTGTGACAAGGTCGGATTCAAGACCGACCTCGTTCATGTGAACCGCCTTGCGGCGAGTCCCGATCTCCTCAAGCAGTACCAGCTCTTCATCGTGCCGGGCGGCTTCTCGTACGGAGACGATCTCGGCAGCGGCCGCGTCTTCGCGAACGAGCTGCGGCTCAAGCTCGGCGATGCGATCCGCCGGTTCGTCACGGACGGAAAGCTCGTCCTCGGCATCTGCAACGGCTTCCAGATCCTCGTGAAGGCGAACCTGCTGCCCGATCCCGCGAAGTCGGTGGCGGTCGCTCACGCGCACATGGCGGGCGGCGAGTGCCGCGAATTGAAGACGAGCATTCCGCAGCGCCAGGTGACGCTGACCTACAACGACTCGGGCCATTTCGAGGACCGCTGGATCCGGATGAAGGTCATCTCGACAAAGTCGCCGTTCTTCACGGAAGAGGGCTGGATGTTCGAGACGGCCGTGAACCACGGAGAAGGCAAGTTCGTCACCGACACGACCGCGACGCTCGAGGAGCTGAAGAAGAACGGACAGGTCGTGCTGAAGTACGTCGACGACCAGGGGCGCGAAGCGGGCTATCCGTGGAATCCGAACGGCTCGACGGAGTGCATTGCAGGCATCTGCGACCCGACGGGGCGCGTGCTGGGGCTGATGCCGCACCCCGAGAAGCACCAGGACCCGACGAACCATCCGCAGTGGACGCGGCGGGGGCTGCGCGAGGCGGACGGGCTGCGCGTGTTCCGGAACGCGTGCGCGTACGTGAAGAAAACCCTCTAACGTCCTGGCTTGCCTCAAGGCCGCTCCGCGCGCTCTGCTTCCTCTGCCGCCCTGCGTTTTGGCGCGCAGGGCACTACGCCGCCGCGAAGCTGACTTCGCGTCACTGTGCTCCGCGCCCCGCCTTCGATTCGATCATCGCCACCGCCTCCGACGCGATGCCCGCCACTTTCTCGTCGTCGCCGCCGGCGAGTTCCTTCAGCCTCGCCATGACCGATGAGCAGTCGGCTCCGAACTTGGCGAGACGATAGAACGACCAGCTCGCGATGTAGCGCACGCCTGACTCCTTGTCATCGATGAGCTTCGCCAGCTCGGGGATCGCTGACGACGCATCGGCTCCGTTCGTCGCCGCGTAGCCGAGAGCAAGCGCCGCGTCGTGGCGGAGATCGAGGAGCTCGGCGGCGAGCAGCGGCCGCAGCGCCGCGATCATCGGTGCGAGGTCGCTGCCGCTCTTCCCGAAGGCGACGGTGACGCTGATCGCGGCCGCCTTCACGTCGCCGTCGCCCTTCTCGAGCAGTTCGATCACGCGGCTCCAGTGGTCGCGCCGCGCGGCGTGGCAGGCGATCGCATCCGCGGCGTTGTAGCGCGTCTCCTTGTCGGCGTCGGTGAGCAGCGTCTCCAGGAGCGGCAGCCCCGCGGAGATGTCGATGCGCCGGCGCGCGCACGTCGATGCAGCGTCCGCGGCTTCCTTGCGCTGTGCGTCGTCGCTGGACGCGAGCCCCTTGATGATCTCCGGCCAGTCCTGCTTCCACCGCGCCGTCCTCAGGAATTCGAAGAAGCTCTTCCACGCCTCAACCGCCTCCTCCCGGACCATCCCCGACTCGGCGTTCTCCTCGAGGATGCCGACCTTCATCTTCACGGTGGAGAGAAGGTCGTCGGTGACCTTCGCGCCCTTTGAGAGCAGGAACTCGACGACCTTGGTATGGCCCGCGACGGTCGCCTGCATCACCGGCGTCATGTCCGCGCCGTCCTTGTTCTCGATGTCGGCGCCCTTCGAGACGAGCAGCTCGACGGCGGCGAGGTGGCCTGACTGGGCGGCCTTGTTCAACGCCGTCTCGCCGTACTCGCCCCTGGCGTTGATCGCGGCGCCGGTCGCGAGCGCTGCTTCGATGCCGGCGAGCTCGCCGGCGGACGCCGCGGTCAGCAGCAGCTTGGCGGGCAGCGCGTCGCCGGCCGGCTTCTTCGATTTCGCCATGCGTCACCTCCGCTGGTGGAGAGAATGGGGCGGGCGTGAGCCGCGAGAATACGACTTCCGAGACTCACGGCGTGCCGAAATTCTCCGTGCGTCGTAGTCGCTTTACCCCGGCAGCCGTCGCGCGTCAGCTTTTCAATGTTCGCGTTCGTTCTCGCCGTGGCGCTTCAAGGGGATCTCGTCGACCGCCTGCGCTCCGACGATCTCGACGTGCGCGCGGACGCTTCGGCGCGGCTGCTGGCCATGGGCGTGAGCGCGATCCCGGCGCTCGAACGCGCGGCGGGCGACGCGACCGCCGACGAACTGCTCCGTCGCCTTCGTGTTCGTGCGCAGTTCGGCCCGATGCTGACGGCGGCATGGCCCGATCTTGAAGCAGAGGCGGAGCGTGGAGTCGCCGCCGCATGGACGCACGCGTTCGTGCTGGCGGCGCGCACGATAGGCGAGGATCCGACGGCGCTCGTCGGTCCGGCCCTTCGGGGAGCGACCGATGACGGTGAGCGGCGCATGGTCATCGAGCTGGCGCTCGAACGCGGCCTTCCCGTGCCGACAGAGGCGCTTCGCCTCCTGATCGCCCGCCGGGCCTTGGATTACTGGCGCCGGCTCCCGCCCGGGGAGCTCCTCGACTTGCTTCGGGAACTCATCCTGCATGGCAGCACGGCTGAGCGGTCAGGCGCCTTCGCGCTCTCGGCGGAATGCGGCCTGCGGCTGGAAGTGCTGGATGCTGCCGCCACGCGGCTCGACGATCCAGACGGCGAGACTCTCGACGCTCTCGCCGTTCCCGAGGCGCGCGGCCTGGCCCGCCGCGTCGCCCCGATGCTGAATCGTCGCGACCTGGCGGCGGCGGCGATCCGGGCGCTCGTCGCGATGGGCGCGGAAGAATGCGCGGACGAGATCGTGCCGCTGCTCAATTCGCCTGACGCCGACATCCGCTCGTGGGCGGCGATGGCGATGGGCACGTTCCGTCGCATCGAGACGCTGCCGCGCCTGGTCCAGCTCATGAACGACCCCGAGACGTGCGGTTACGCGGCGAGCGCGCTCGGCTGGTTCGGGGACTCAGGCCATCGCGCCCTGCTGCCGTTCCTCGCGCACGACAACGACGACATTGCCAACGCGGCTCTCGTCGAGCTCGTCCGGATTTCCGCGATTCCCGTCGTCGCCGGAGCCCTCGCCGAGTCGAACGCCGTCATGCGCCGCGCGGCAGCGCTGATTCTCTCGAGACTCCAGACGCCCCTGGCGATGTGGCTCCTCTCGACGCGGCTGCACGACGACGACGTGGCGGTGCGCCGCATCGTCATGGAGACGTTGAAGGAGTGGGACGAGTTGACCGAGGAGATGGTCGCGGAGGCGCTGGAAGACGAAGACCCCCTCGTGCGCGCCAGTGCCTTGGTGCCTGCGGCGGAACGCTTCTCCATGTGGGAGAGCCTCCGTCCGCGCCTGTGCGACGAGAACGCAGGGGTCCGCCGCATGGCCGCCGTGCTCTACGCGGGGCCCGATGCGGTCGAGGCCCTCGTCCCGCTGCTCGAGGACGATGACTCGCAGGTTGTCGCGGCGGCGGCCGACAGGATTGCGTCTCAGGATGGCGGGGCGCCGATCATCGCGAAGATGATCATGGCACCGGAGGAGTGGCGACGGACCGCCGCGTCCATGGCGGTCAACTGCCTGATCGACGTGCCGGCGTTCGTCCGCGAGCTCGTGAAGGGCTACGAATCACAGGATGCGGCGGTGCGCGCCCGCGTCGTCGCCGTGGCCGCGCGGCTTGCGACCGAGGAGCTCGACGCGGTTCTGCTTCGCGCCGTCGCCGACCCGTCGGCCGACGTGCGGCATGCGGCGCGCGAAGTCCTGCTGGGTCGCGTCGGCGTCGATCTGTTCGAAAAGCTCATTCCGCATCTCTCGTCGGCAGACGAGGAACTCCGCTTCGGCGCCGTGTTCGTCCTCGCGCACGCTGGGCCGGTGGAGCTGCTCGATATGCTCACGCCGCTCCAGTCCGATCGGTCGCCCCGCATCCGCCGCGCCGTGGTGCGCGCGTTGGAACGCAGCCGCGAGTCGGAAGAAGAGAGCCTGACGAGACTCGCGAACGATGACGATGGCGGGGTGCGGGCCGCCGCGATGATGGTCTTGATCCAGAACGACAGCCAGCAATGGGTTCCGCGCCTGCTCGAGGCGAAGGGGCCGCTCTTCGCGATGAACGCGCTGCGCCACCCGTCGGCGTGGGAGCTCGTGCGAGCGACAACCCGCTCGTACCGCATCCCTCGCGACCTCTCGGGAATGCTCAGCGACTGCTGCGGCCCGATCGCGGGGCCGTTGGAGCACGCTGACTCCGACGCGCTCACGCTCGTTGAGGGACTCGAGGCGGCGCTCATCGCGTCGGGTTTCGACCTGATCCTGGAAGAGGACAGCGTCCGCGTCGTGTCGCGCGAGGAGGCACGGTTGTTCTGGATGTCGTGGTGGAAGGAGAAGACGCGGTAACGGGGCCATGACGTAGAATTCGCATGAACGGAGGCCCGCTGTGAACTGAACCTGAAGCCGCCGCAGGACCTTGCCGCCGCCCATCTCGTCCGCGCCCAGGCCTGGTTCAAGAAGGGCGACGAGGCGCGTGCTGTCGCGGACTGGCGCAAGGCCCTCGAGGTCGCGCCGCCCGGCTGGCCGCACCGCGCGATCGTCGAAGAGAATATAGCGCGCCGGGGGTAGGTTGGCGGGAAGTGAGTTCGGCGAGCCTGACTAGCCGCCCGATTTCTTCGCGATCTCGAGGATCCTCGATGCAATCTCACTGGCGCTGTCGCGCGGGCCGCAGTCGATGAAGTGCGCTTCGTTGAACGACCGGAACCACTGGAGCTGCCGCTTCGCGAACTGCATGGTGTTGCGGACGATCTCCCGTTCGGCGCTGCGCAGGTCGTTGCGCTTTTCGATGACGGCGATGATCTCCCGATAGCCGATTGCCGCCCGGCCCTCCTTGGACCACGCGGGGTTGGCGTGGAGACGCTTGACCTCGTCGAGCAGGCCGAGCGACACCATGCGCCGCACGCGGTCCTTGGCGCGCTTCTCGAGATCCTCCTTGTCGCGGCGCAGGCAGATGGTGACCCCGTCGATCGACGGCGCGTCGAAGTGCGTCTGCATCGCGCTGATCGGCGTCTCGGTGAGGCGGAAGACTTCGACGGCGCGGATGAGCCGCTTGAGGTCGTTGGGGTGAATGCGCTCGGCGGAGACCGGATCGACGCGTTTGAGCTCCTCGTGCAGCGTGGCGGGTCCGAGCGCGTTGAGCTCCTCGCGGAGCGCCGGGTCGGCTGAGGGCCCCTGGAACATGCCGTAGACGTAGGTCTTGTAGTAAAGGGACGTTCCGCCGACGAAGAACGCGCGCTTGCCGCGCCCCTCGATGTCGGCCTGCGCCGCCCGCGCGTCTGTCACGAACCGGCCGGCGCTGTAGATCTCCGAGGGGTCGCAGATGCTGATGAGGTGATGCGGCACCGCCGCCATCGTCTCCGCATCGGGTTTGGCCGTGCCGACATCCATCTCGCGGTAGACCTTCATCGAGTCGATCGAGATGATCTCCGCGCCGACCGCCTTCGCCACGAGGATGGAGGCGTCGTGCTTGCCGGAGGCGGTGGGACCCAGCAGGAAGAGGGGCTTCACGGGCGCATGATAGAGAAAAAGGAAAGAGAGAGAGAGAGAAAGAGGGAGAGAGAGAAGGGGGAGACGCTACGGCTTCAGGAGCCGGGCCAGGCGCTCCAGCCGGTCCGTGAACGCCAGGGCGGCCTGGAGCCAGGGATGGCGCCAGCGCGCCTGGCTCTTCTCAATGCGGTCGCGCAGATCGGCGGGCATCGGCTGCACCGGCCATTCGACCGGCCGGCCCTTGTTGAAGCGGTCGACGACGGCCAGGAGGCGGCGCTCCTCGACGACGAGGGCGGCCTGGAGCGGGTCGAGCTCCTTTTCGGGTGCGGGCTCGAGCGCCACTCCGCGGAGGTGCTGGATCGCGGCCTGCCGTGTCGCGACGGTCGGATCGGCGATCGTCCAGTCGTCCGGCGTCCGGTCGAGTCGGAGCCGCGTCTTCAGCTTCGACCCGGCGACCGCGACCTGGATGTGCCGATCGACCCATGCATCGACCGTGTAGAGACCCCGGTCGAAAATCGTCACGGTCCCCCGTTGCCCGGAGACCGAGCCTTCGAAGTCGAGGTACTGGAGACGATGGTCCTGGCTCACCTTGGCCGTCTGCGACTCGGTGAATGACGGCTTGGCGACGCGCCACGTCTTGAGGGTGAGATCGTCCTCGAGGAAGAGGTCGTAATGGTCGCCATCCGGCGCGCCCTGGTGGTGTGAAATGGCGAAGCGAGGCACGGTAATCTGGTTCTACGTTCTAGGTTCTAAGTCGTTCACAGTTCACGCAGTCCATGGTTCACGGTCCACGGTTGTACGGTCTTCGGTTCACGTTCACAGTCCGTACCGTTTGATTTTTCGATAAAGCGTCCGCTCGCCGATGCCGAGCAGCTTCGCCGCCTTCTCGCGGTTCCCCTCGGTCCGCGCCAGCGCGCGCTTGATGTTCTCCTTCTCCGCCTCCTCGAGGTTCACGCCGCTGACGCTCGATGACGTTTCCGCGCGATCGCGCGGCGACTTCAGGTAGGAGGGGATGTCGTCGACGTCGAGCACGTCCTTGCGCGCCAGGACGACCATGCTCTCGATCGCGTTCCGGAGCTCCCGGATGTTGCCGGGCCACGAGTAGTCGTAGAGGAACTCCATGGCGGCGGGGGTGATGTCCTTCACGTGGCGGCCGTGCGTCTCGGCGAATTCCTTGAGGAAGCTGCTGGCGAGCAGCGCGATGTCCTCGACGCGGTCCCGGAGCGGCGGGAGCTCGATCGTGACGACGCGAAGGCGGAAGTAGAGGTCCTCGCGGAATTTCCCGTCCTTGATCAGCGCGGCGAGGTTCTTGTTCGTCGCCGCGACCAGCCGCACGTTCACCTTGATCGGCTCGTTGGAGCCGACGCGGAAGATCTCGCCGTACTCGAGGACGCGGAGCAGCTTGATCTGGATCGACATCGGCATGTCGCCGATCTCGTCGAGCAGGAGCGTGCCCTTGTCGGCGGCCTCGAAGTAGCCCTTGTGGTCGCCCTGCGCGCCCGTGAACGAGCCCTTCACGTGGCCGAAGAGCTCGCTCTCGAGCACCGACTCCTGGAGGGCGGCGCAGTTCAAGCCGATGAAGCGGTGGCCCCGGCGCGGGCTGTTGTTGTGGATCGCGCGGGCGACGAGCTCCTTGCCCGTGCCGCTCTCGCCGAGGATGAGCACCGTCGCCGTGGAGCGCGACACCTGCTGGAGCGTATCGAATGCCCGCTGCATCGCCTCGGTCTGGCCGAGGATGCCCTCGAATCCATATTTCTTGTCGAGCTGCCTGCGCAGTTCGATGTTCGAGCGCACGAGCTTCTGTTTCTCGAGCACCTTGCGGACCTTGGCGCGGAGGATGTTGAGGTCGACGGGCTTGTCGAGGTAGTCGTACGCGCCTTCGTTGAGCGCCTCGATCGCCGTCTCGTAGGACGGGTAGCCGGTCATGACGATGACCTCGGTGTCGGGCGACTTCGCACGGGCGCGGCGGACCATGTCGATGCCGTTCTGGTCGCGCATGACGAGGTCGGTGATGACGAGGTCGAAGGCCTCGGTGTCGATGCGGTGCGCCCCCTCGTTGCCGGAGGTCGCGATGACGCAGGCGTGGCCTGCGCGCTCCAGAGTCTCGGCCGTGGCCTCGGCGTGGCCGCGGTCGTCGTCAATCACGAGGATCCTGGTCTTGTCCATGGGTGCGGGATATTGTCGGACTCACACGGCCCCGTCAAGCGCGGGGAGTGAGAGCGTGAAGGTCGTGCCGCCGCCCGGGGCGCTCGACACGGCGAGCGAGCCCTTGTGCTCCTCGACGATCTTGCGCGCGATCGGCAGCCCGAGCCCGGTCCCGGACGGCTTGGTGGAAAAGTAGATCTGGAAGATCCTGTCCATGTTCTCGGCCGGGATGCCGGGCCCGTTGTCCGAGATCGCCAGGCGGACCGAGCCGCCCTCGGCCGACGTCCGCAGAATGACATCGCCGCCCGTCGGCATTGCCTCCTGCGCGTTGATGAGGATGTTGAGGATCGCCTGGCGCAGGAGCCGCGGGTCGGCGTCGAGGCGGGGAATGTCGGCGAACTCGCGCTTGAGCCGGATCTTCGCGTGGTCCGCCTGCGGCTGCATGAAGTCGAGCAGCTCCGCGAGCATGTCGTTGAGGTCGATGCGCTCGCGCTTGAGCTGGTGGCCCGCGGCGAATTCGAGGAACGAGTTGAGGACGCCCTGGAGGCGGCGCGTTTCGCGCAGGAGGACCTCGAGCTTCTTCGCGCCCTTCACCTCGCGGTCGGTGATGGGGTCCTTCCAGTCCTCGAGCAGCAGCTGGAGATTCATCGTGAGGGTCGAGAGCGGATTGCGGATCTCGTGCGCGAGGCCGGTGGCGATGGTCCCGACGAGCGCTTCGCGCTCCTTCTGGAGCTCAGCGCGGGCGAGCGTCGCGGACTCCCGTCGATGCCGGTTGATCAGGGTCCCGGCAAGCGCGAACGCCGCCGCCATGACGGCGAGCGCGACGACGAGGAGCCAGAGGGGGATCATTCGACCCGGGTGCGCTGGCGCGCCCCTCGCTCATGACATGCCATGCGCGAGGAAGTATAGCGGGAGTTGTTCGCGCTTCCTGGCGGGTCTTTCTTCTCTTGGCGTGTTGGCGCTTACAGGAACTTGATCAGCTGGAGCTCGTTCTCGAAGCCCTTGCGGTACGTGTAGACGACCTCGTCCATGATCTGGCGCATCAGGAAGATGCCCATCGTGAACGTGCGCTCCTTGGCGAGGCGCGTCGGGTCGCTCAGGCCGCCATTGATGTCGAAGACGTTCTGGGAGTCGACGACGCTTGCCTTGAAGCGGACGTCGTTGATGTCGATGGTCACCGACACGTCGTGGTTGGTCCCCTTGTACCGCGCGTAGGTGACGATGGAACTGACGGCCTCATCGACGGCGAGGACGACCAGGTCCTTGTCACGCTTCGACAGCTTGACGTCGGCCAGCGTCTCGGCCAGCAGCTCGCGCACCTCGTTGAGGAACTTCGGGTGCGGCGGCATCGTGATCGTCTTCTGGATCGCCTTCGTCATCGCGGTTTCCTATCCGTCCTCAGCAAGTATACGACGGGTCATGCATGAAGGATGCATGATTCTAGCGGGGCGCGCAGGCTTGTCAACTTATTCGAGGACTTTTTCCACCGGCGTATGGCCCGTCCCGAACGCCTCGGCGACGCCCTTGTAGGCACGCCGGTTTTCACGGTGCTCCTATTTTTTCGGGGGCTGGTACTTCAAGTGGATGAACTCCGCCTTCTTCATCAGCCGCGCACCCCACGCCGCCAGCTGCGGATCCTGGATGCGGCCGAGGAGGACTTCGTCGAGCACCGCCTGCCGGTGCTCGATGTAGCTGCCCGTCTTCGGCGGGTGGTTCTTGACGCAGCGGATGACGAGGCAGTAGCTGTTCGTGGTCCGTTCGACGTCGGAGACCTGGCCGTCCTTCAGTTCGAAGAGGTGCTTGGTGATCCACTCCGCGGCCGTGAACGCCTCGACCGTGATCTCGCGGGAAACGCGGAGTTTCGGCCAGCGGCCGATCTGCACCTTCGCGCTCACGAGGTCCTTGAGCAGCGCCTCGATGTCGCCGCCGTTGCGGAGCTTGGAGGCGAACGCCGTCGCCTCCTGCTCGTCGACGAAGGCCACCGCTTCGAACTCGACGGAGCCCTCGACGATCAGGTCGTAGACGAGCGCCTTTTCGACGGCGAGCCGCTCGGAGAACTCCGGCTTCTTCGTGAAGGTGGCGAGGTACTCCTCCTCGGTCTTGAAGCCCGCGGCGGCCAGCTGCTCGCGGAACTTCGCCTCGCCATTGCTCCGGCGGAACGCGTCGATGATGACGTTCGCGCGCGCGCGGAGCTCCGTCTCGGTGTTCGTGACGCCGAGCTCCGAGAGCCGGTCCTGGCGCACTCTCCACTTGGCGTAGTCTTCAACGAGCTTGCGCCCGTCGACCGCCATCGCGCGGTCGGTGACTTCACGACGGGTGATGGCGCGTCCGTTCAGGCGGGCGACGACCTCGTCGTCCGGCAGGCTCATCCCGATCGGCGGCGGCGTGACGGGATCGGAATCGGGCGTCGACGAGCACGCGGCGAGGGTCGCCAGCAGGAACGGAAGGCGGCGCATGGGCGCGGAATTATAGTGAGTCCAGGGTCCGGAGTCCAAAGTCCGGAGTCGAAGCCGTCGAAGCGCCAGGAGCGTGCCCTCCGGGCCGAACGCAGAGTCGCGGTCTGGGCCGTGGACGCCGTGCTCATCCCGGCATTTGCATCCCGCTTGCCTACAGGCCGCTCTGCGCGCTCTGCTTCCTCTGCCGCTCTGCGCTCCAGCTCGGAAAGCACCGTGCCGCCGCGAAGGAGACTCCGCCGCGAACGTGAAGCACCACTAATGCGGCAGCGAGAGATCGACCGGCGGCGGCGCGCCTTCGAACAGGCCCGACGTCACGAGCGCATAGCCGAGGTAGAGCATGGCCGCGGCAACCACCACGACCATGACGACCTTCAGCTTCGCGCGTCGCTTCTGCCGCGCCTGGGGCGTCGTAGGGCTCTCGGCCTTGCGGACCATCGGGAGCTTCGCGCTCTGACAGGCCCGGAACCCGCCGTCCACGTGGGTGACCTGGACATAGCCGCTGGCGCGGAGTCCCTTGGCCGACTCGCGGCTCGCACTGCCGTCGACGCAGACGATCACGATCGTGCCGTCGCTCTGGCTGACGCGGCGCACGAGCGACGTCATCTTCGAGTCGGGGATGTTGACCGTTCCGGTGAGGTTGAGGACGCGATCGTCGTCCGGGCGGATGTCGATGACGGTGACTTCGCCAAGCGCCATCCGGCGACGCAGCTCAGCGGGGCTGATTCCCCCCTCGGGGGCCGGCTTCGGCTGGCTCCTGCCGGGAGCGTCGCTCATCGTGAGGTCCTCACCATCCTAGGTCGCTCAAGCATAGCATCGGCTGGGCACGTCGCGGCGCTGGATGCGAATCCAATGGAATCAACAACCGACGCGCCATCGTCGAGTACAAGAAGCCCAACGAACTTGTGGAACCCGCCGGGCCGACCTGCGTCAAAAGCGGAGTTCGGATTCCTCTTCCGGGAGACTCTCTCATGACTCGCTATCGCGGCCTCCTCGTCCTCGCGCTTGCCTTCGTCGCCGGCGCCTTCTTTGTCCCCGCGGCCGTGCATGCCGTTCCGCGCCTCTTCCAGGAGAAGCAGGAGAAGAGCGAAGAAGAGAAGGCGCACCAGAAGGCACAGGAGCTCTGGGGAGCCGGCCAGTACGCGAAGGCCGCGACGGCGTACGAGAAGCTCATCGCCGACTACCCGGACTCGAAGAGCATCGAAGAGTACGAGTGGCTGCTCGTCCACGCCGAGATGAACGGCCAGAAGATGCGCAGCGCGCGCGAGCACGCCGAGAAGTTCGTCGCCGCCCGCCCCAAGGGAAAGCACGCCGCGGAGCTTCTCGGCATCGTTGCCCAGCTCCTCGCGCAGTCGGGCAAGAAGGACGAAGCCAAGGCAGCGTTCAAGAGGCTCTTCAAGGAGTACCCCAACACCAACGCCAGCCAGAGCGCGCTCTGGCAGTATTGGAACCTCGTCGAGAAGCAGTTCCAGTTCCACGTCAACCAGTCGTGGACCGAGGGCGAACAGCCCGTCGTCTACGGCTACCTCCGCAACGTCGACGAGGTCGCCTTCAAGCTCTACAAGCTCGACACGGCCGAGGTCCTCAAGAAGGTCGAGGCCGGCCAGATGATGCAGAACGTCCAGGAGCTCGTCGCGACCGTCCCCGCGTCGGCCCGCAAGCCGATCAAGGAGTGGGGCGAGACGCCGAACGTCAAGAAGACCGAGTGGAAGACGATCGAGTTCAAGCCCGACATCAAGGACGCGGGTCTCTACCTCTTCGAGGCGACGCATGACGAGATCTCGATGCACGTCTCGATCGTCGTCGCGCGCTACGGCCTCGTGACCAAGGCCGGCGGGAACAAGACGATAGCGTTCGCCGTCGACCGGCGCAGCGGCAAGCCGATTGCCGGCATGGCGATCCACGCCGCCGACGGCAAGAACGTGCAGAAGGGCGCGACCGACGAGCAGGGGCTCTGCGTCTTCGACAAGGGGCTCAACGGCGCCGTCGTCGGCATCAAGGACGGCGAGCTCGCGCTCTCCAACGTCTACTTCTACGGCGAGGGCGACCAGCAGAAGATCTACTTCTTCACCGACCGCCCCGTCTACCGGCCCAACAACGTCGTCCACTGGAAGGGCATCTTCCGCACGGAGAAGGACGGCGAGTTCAAGACCCAGGCGAACCTGAAGACGCGCGTCGAGATCCGCGACCCGCGCTGGAACCTCGTCTACCAGAAGGAGCACACGACCGACGCGTTCGGCGCGATCGTCGGCGACTTCACGATCGGCGACGAGCCGCCGCTCGGCATGTACTACGTGCAGACGAGCAACGGCGGCCACGGACAGTTCGGAGTCGAGGAATATCGCAAGCCCGAGTACGAAGTCAGCGTCGCCTTCGACGGCAAGCCCTACACGACGGGCGATTCGGTCAAGGGCGCGGTCAGCGTCAACTACTACTTCGGCAGCCCGGTGGTCGAGGCCGACGTCACCTACACGATCTACCGCCGGCAGTACTGGAAGCCCTACTGGAGGTACTGGGGCTGCGACTGGTGCTTCGACGATGACGAGGACGGCGACGAAGAGGAAGGGATGCGCCACGGCAAGGGCGGCCGCGGCTGGTACGGCTATGGCGAGACGATCTACAACGGCACCGGAAAGACCGACAAGGAAGGCAGGCTCACGTTCGACTTCAACCCCCCGAAGGTCGAATTCGACGCCGTCTACACGGTCCACGCCGCGGTGACCGACAAGAGCCGGCGCCAGGTGACCGGCTCCGCCGACGCGAAGATGACGCGCTCGAACATCGAGCTGAACATCAGCGCCGGCCGCTACGTCTACACGCCCGGCGACAAGGTCGCCATCAAGGTCAAGGCGAGCGACATCGACGGCAAGGCCGTCCCGGGCCAGGCGATCAAGTTCCGCGCCTCGACGGCGAACTGGCACTGGAAGAAAAAGAACGAGATCGGCGAGTACGAGTACGGCGACTTCTTCAACGGCGAGTCGAAGACCGACGAGCAGGGGATGGCCGACTTCTCCTTCACCGCGGAGAAGGAAGGCTACATCCGCTTCTACGCGATCACCGAGGACAAGAAGGGGAACCCGGTCACCGCCGAGCACTGGGTCTGGATCTCCGGCTACCAGTGGTCCGGCAGCTTCGAGAACCTCGTCGGGCTCGATCTCATCCCCGACCAGGACGGCTACAAGATCGGCGACACGGCCAGGGTCCTGCTGACGAGTTCGCGGAAGAACATCTACGTGCTGGTGACGACGGAATGCGAGGGGATCTACTCCCACAAGGTGGTCCACGTCACGGGCCACACGACGATGATCGACGTCCCCCTGACCGAGAAGCGGATGACGCCGAACGTCTACGTCACGGCGACGACCCTCGTGAAGAACGAGTACCTGACGAAGTCGAAGAGCCTCGCGGTCGCGCCGACGCACGGCCTGCTGAACGTGAACGTGACGACCGACAAGAAGGCCTACCGCCCGCGCGAGACGGCGGAGGTGAACGTCGAGGTGACCGACGCGCAGGGCAAGCCGGTCGAGGCGCAGCTCTCGGTCGGGATCGTGGACGAGTCGATCTACGCGGTGCAGGAGGAGCATGCGCGCGACATGCGCAAGTTCTTCTACGCGAAGCGATACAACCGCGTCTACACGATGACGTCGATGCACTTCTGGGACTACGGCCGCGCCGAGTCGGCCGACCACAACGAATCGAGCGGGGGGGATCGTGGCGCGAATGCCCCGGCCGCGGCGAAGGAGCCCCAGGGCGGCCGCGCGCGCAAGGGCGACTCCGAGAAGAAGCTGAAGGACGGCAAGGCCAACAGCGGCGCGATGGCCGAGACCGAGACCCGCGCCTACTTCCCCGACACGATGCTGTGGATGCCGACGATCGTCACGGGCAAGGACGGCAGGTTCTCGTTCAAGACGACGATGCCGGACTCGCTCACCGAGTGGCGCACGACGGTCCGCGCCATCACGGCCGACACCAAGGTCGGAAACGTGGTCCACAGCGTGATCGCCCGCAAGGAAGTCATCATCCGGCTCACGACACCGCGGTTCTTCACCCAGAACGACGAGTGCACGATCAGCGGCGTGGTGCACAACTACCGCGACGACGTCGATGAAATCCGCGTGACGCTCCAGGCGGAGGGAGTCGAGGTCATCGGCGACCGCGACGTGAAGATCCACGTCAAGAAGGGCGAGGACAAGCGCGTCGACTGGAAGGTGATCGTGAAAAAGGCCGGCACGGCGGTGCTGCTCGCCAAGGCGGAGACCCCGGTCGAGAGCGACGCGATGAAGCTCTCCCTGCCGATCCTGCCCCACGGCGCGATGCAGTACCAGGCCAAGGCGGGGACGGTGGAGAAGGATGCGTCGATCAAGGTGAGCGTGCCGAAGACGGCGATCGCCGAGGCGAGCGAGATGCGCATCACGGTGTCGCCGTCGGTCGCGTCGCAGGTGCTCGACGCGCTCGAGTATCTCGCGGGCTATCCGTACGGCTGCGTGGAGCAGACGATGTCGCGCTTCCTGCCGACGGTGACGGTGGCGCGCGCGATGCAGAAGCTGAACCTCCCGAAGGGGAAGGTGCCCGAGGATCTGCCCGACATGGTGAACGCGGGGCTGCAGCGCCTCTACAACTTCCAGCACGGCGACGGCGGCTGGGGGTGGTGGGAGGCCGACCAGTCGAACCCGTTCATGACGGCGTACGTGGTCTACGGCCTGACGAAGGCGAAGGAGGCCGATTTCGCGGTCGAGCCGAACGTGATCGAGCGCGGCGTGCAGGCGCTCCAGGAGATGATCAAGCGGAGCAAGAATCACGGCGCGAAGGACTGGCACTTCGGCTCGGAAGTCGACGCGCGCGCGTACATGGTCTTCGCGATGAGCGAGGCCGGGCGCACGGACAAGAAGATGCTCGAGTCGTTCTACGAGGAGCGCAAGGAGCTGTCGAACTACTCGAAGGGGCTGCTCGCGCTCTGCCTGATGAAGGCGAAGATGAAGGAAGAGGCGGCCGTCGTGCTCGCGAACCTCGACGAGACCGCCAAGAGCGGCGAAGCCTACTGCTACTGGGAGGGATTCCAGCAGCGCTGGCACTGGATGAGCAACAACATCGAGACGACGGCCTACATCCTCAAGGCGATCGTCGCGAACGATCCGAAGGACCCGAAGATCCACAAGATCGTCCGGTGGCTCGCGTCGAACCGCCACGGCAACCGGTGGTACTCGACGAAGGACACGGCGGCGATCGTCTACGCGCTGACCGACTACATCGAGGCGAGCGGCGAGCTCGACGCGGACTACGAGCTGGTCGTGAAGCTCAACGGCAGAGAGTTCATGAAGCAGCACATCACCAAGGAGAACGTGCTGACCTTCGATGGGAACAAGCTCCTGAAGGCGGCGGAGTTCATCAACGGCGACAACGAAATCACGATCGAGAAGAAGGGGAAGGGCGCGCTCTACTACGCCGTCTACCTGAAGTACTTCAACGCGGTCGAGGACTTCAAGCCGACCGAGGGGACGGTGAAGATCCAGCGGACGTACTTCAAGGTGACCTACGAGGGCAAGGAGCGGATCACGGAGGAGCTGAAGGACGGCGCGACGGTGCAGTCGGGCGACTTGGTCGAGGTGCGGCTCGACATCACCGCCGACGGGCTGCACGAGTACATGATGATCGAGGATCCGCTGCCCGCGGGCGTCGAGGTCCAGAAGGAGGAGCGGTTCTACAGTGGATGGGGCTGGCGGGGCCGCCACTGGGGCTGGTGGTACTCGCGCGTCGAGGCGCGGGACAACAGGGTCTGCATCGCGGCGACCTACCTCAACGGCGCGCAGACGGTGAGCTACCTCGTGAGGGCGGAGACGCCGGGCGACTTCCACGTGCTGCCGGCGTCCGCCTACAACATGTATGTGCCGGAGATGGCGGGGACGAGCGCGGAGAACAGACTGAGAATCGTCGAGAAGAAGTGAACCTCAATTCAGCAGCCGGCGGCGACCCGCCGGCTGCTGTCTTTTTGACCGCCAAGACGCCATGATCGCCAAGAAGGAATCGGAGGGCAGGCCGAAGGGCATCACGCCGCGGCGTATTCACGCGTATAACGCAGCCCAGCCGCACCGGCAGAGGTCCTTGCGCGAGTCGGTTCCGGAGCAGGGGGTACTTTCGTACCGCCCCTAATGTCATGCGCGACTTTTCGACCCGATTGACAACACCTATGTAGGCGCGCATGTGCTCGCTGGCGCAGCGAACCGCTTGTGTTCGCAGGAAAGGGCAGATCTGCCCACATAAGGTGGCAGTACTGCCCTTTATTGGGTCTTCTCGGAACTTGGGGGCTTACTTGCTCTGAGATTAGCCTGACTAAGACGCGGCAAAGTGCTTGCAGACTCGAACCGACTGTTGCAACGCACACCCTGCCCCTCCGTCCTTCCCTAGAAGCGGTCCGATTCCCACTCTGGGGCCATTCTACGTAAGTACCCCAGCAGCGTCGCGTTGAGCGCCATGCCGGTCGCGCCGTCGGGCCGCCTCACGTCCAGACTCAGGGACTGGCTCAACCAAATCAGCCCCCAAGTTCCGAGTAGTTCCCCTTTATTTCAGTTTTTTCAACTCCTCCTCGACAATCTTCCGCCGGTTCCAGTCGGGCGGCGCCAGCTCCAGCGCCTTCTCGAGGTCCTCGATCGTCCCCTTCACGTCGCCTGCCTGCTGGCGCGCCAGGGCCCGGTTGAACCGCATCAGGGGCGAGGCAGGATCGAGTTCGATCGCGCGATCGAAGTCCTTCATGGCTCCCGGAAGGTCTTTCAGCATCGCCTTCGCGATCCCGCGCTCGGTGTGGGCCTTGGCGTGGCCGGGATCGAGCTCGATGGCGCGGTCAAAGTCCTTGAGAGCGCCGCGGAAATCCCCCGCGCGACCGAGCACGCCGCCGCGCGTGTAGAACGTCTCTGCGTGCAGCGGGTCGAGCCCGATAGCCTTCTCGAAGTCGGCCCGCGCCCCCTTCAGGTCCTTCTGCGCTGCTTTCAGGCAGGCGCGCCCGGCCCACGGCCCGATCATCGAACCATCGAGCTCGATCGCGCGGTCGAAGTCCTCCATGGCGCCGCGATAGTCGCCCGTCATCTGCCGCGACAACGCGCGGTTGCCGTGCATGATGGCGGCGCCCGGCTTCAGGCTCATGGCGCGGTCGAAATCGACCAGCGCCTCCCGATGGCGCTCGAGGCTCTGCAGCGCGTCCGCGCGCAGGAACCGCGCGTCGGCACCATCGTCGCCCAGGGCGATCATCCGGTCCGCGTCCTCCAGCGCCCCCTTTCCGTCTCGAAGGACGAGTCGCACGAGACCGCGCGTGTGGCGCGCCTCCGCGGTGTCCGACAGCCGTATCGCCTCGTCGGCGTCCTTCAACGCACCCCGAAAATCCCTCGCGAGGTGCCGCAGCTTCGCGCGGTTGATCAGCGACGACGACGACGGCGCGATCTTCACGAGCAGGTTGAAATCCTCCAGCGCCCCTCTCAAGTCGCCCATTTTCTGCTTCGTCATGCCCCGGCCCGACAGCCCCGGGCCGAAGTTCGGCTTGGCCGCGAGCGCCGCCTCGAAATCGGCGAGTGCCGCGCGATAGTCCCCGCGATCCGACTTCAGCACTCCGCGATTGCACAGCGCGCGCGCGAAGGTTGGCAGCAGGACGACCGCGCGGTCAAAGTCCGCCTCCGCCCCCGCGGGATCTTTGCGCTCCTTCCGGATGTTCCCGCGGACGTAAAAGGCGGGAGCGAGCTCCGGCTTCACCGCGATCAGCCGATCGAGATCGGCCTCCGCACCCGCGGGATCACCGGCGCGCAGCTTGCACTGGCCGCGGTGAAGCAGGACCTGGACGAATCCGGGACGAAGTTCAAGGGCGCGATCGAAGTCGGCGACGGACGCCTTCGCCTCCCGGCCCGCCAGGCCGCGGTTGTAGTACGCCTCGGCATAGTCGGCCCGGAGCGCGATCGCGCGATCGCACGCCGTCACGGACCGCGCGTAGGCCGCGGCGTCGTAGAGGAAGTGGGCGAGCCGGCTCCACGCGACCGCATCGCCCGGCCGCGCTTTGACGTAGCGCTCCGCGTAGTCGTGAGGTTTGCCCACGGGCACCTGGCGGTGCTCAGCTTCGGCGGCGATTCGCCACAGCCGCTCATCGAAGCCCGGCTGCCTGGCGCGAGTCTCGACCTCGTTCACGATTCCGGTCGGCCCGTCGCGCAGCAGCCGGACGAGCAGCTCGATGACGATCCTCTCACCGCTCTCGAGGCCGGCGATGTTCGCATGGCTGATGTCGTCGAGCGCCGCCCGGGCGAGCTGCCGTTCGAGCGCCACCCTCGGCTCCGGAGCCTCGCCCGAGAAGTCCTCGTGCTCCTCCCGCAGCGCCTGCTCCGCGAGCGCCTTCGCGCGTTCGAGGTAGGCCTGCTCGTAGGCGGCGTTCCTCGTGATCGCCGCGCCGAAGGCCGCCACGGCGCCGTCGAGGTCGTCCCGTTCCGCCGCGATCAGCCCCAGCACAACGTGGGTCGGCGCATAGCCGTCATATTCGGCGAGCACCTCGCGGCAGAGCCGCTCGCCTCCGTCGAGCTTCGCCTTCCAGTCGTCCGGCGAATACGACTCCCGGTAGGCCATCGCCTGCGCCTTTCGCACGAGCTCCCGGGCCCGCTCGACCTTGACCGCGACGCGCTGCTCGATGTCCGACGCCCGCAGCCGCTGGACGATGCCGAACGCGCCGCCGGCGAGAATGGCCGCGATCGCCACGAGGCTCAACGCGACGACCGCCTTCCGCTTCGCGAGCCGCTTGCGCACGCGATAGGCGATGCTCGCGGGCCTCGCCGAAATCGGCTCGCCGTCGAGCCACCGCTGAAGGTCCGCCGCCAGCGCCGCCGTCGTCCCATAGCGCCGCGTCGGCTCCTTCTCGAGGCACTTCAAGACGATGGTCTCGAGGTCCCCGTCGATCGACGGGTCGATCCGGCGCGGAGCCTTGGGCTCCTCGGTCTGGACGTTGACGAGCATTTCGAAGACCGTCGCGCCGCGCACGGCCTGGCGGTTGGTGAGGAGTTCGTAGAGCGTCGCTCCGAGGCCGTACACGTCGGCGCGTGCATCGACCCTTTCGCCGCGCGCCTGCTCGGGCGGCATGTAGGCCGGGGTGCCGACCACCATTCCGGACATGGAGAGCTTCGAATCGCCCTCCACGCTCCTGGCGAGCCCGAAGTCCATGACGAAGACGTGACCCTCCCGGGAGACCATCACGTTGTCGGGCTTCAGGTCGCGGTGGATCACGCCCCGTTCGTTGGCGAAGGCGACGGCCTTCGCGGCGTCGCGCACGAGCGCCGCTACGTGGCGGCGATCGGTCCTCGGCACCGTGCCGAGCGTTTGGCCCTCGACGAACTGCATCGCGATGTAGTGGCGCGCCTGGTCTTCGCCAACGTCGTAGATCGCCGCGATGTTCGGATGCTCAAGTCGCGCCGCCGTTTGCGCTTCGCGCTGGAAGCGCGCGAGCTCCTCGTCGTTGCCGCCCTTCAGGAATTTGAGCGCGACCCAGCGGCCGAGCTCTGAGTCGTAGGCTTTCCACACCTCACCCATGCCGCCCGCGCCGAGCTTCTTCGTCCGGATGAACTTTCCGAATCGCGCGGACGCGGGCGCCGCGGCCGCCTCGTCGGGAATCTGCGGGCGCGTGGACACGGAGGGCGATTATACGCGCGCTGATCCCGCCGCTGCCGCGGTGACGAGATCGACGGCCTCCGCCGCCGAAACGACCTCGAACGAGGCGTGGTTCTCGACGACGACGTGGACGTGGGGGAGCATGGTCTCCGACCTGTCGGAGAGGCGGTACGCCACTTCTGCCGGCGACAGATCGGGGGATCGCTTTCGCAGTCGCTCCTTCCGCACGCGGTCGGGCGCGTAAACGCCGACGAAGAGTGCATGGCAGAGAATCCCCGCGGGGAGGACGCTCGTCGCGTTCGTGTAGAGCGCGTTGTTGCCGGAGTAGACCGGCAGGACCGCGGGCGAAGGCGTCCGAAAGCCGTAGTGCTCCCGGCGGTCTCCTTCCATCGGACGAATCCATCTCAGACCGATCGTCCCGCGCTGGACGTGCGCTTCGAACTCCTCCACGCTCACGTGGAGGTTCTCGATCGCATTGTCGCTGCCGCGCGGCGGCCGGGTGAGATAGCGGGGAGGGACGGCGACTCTGCCGTCCCGGGCGGGCGCGCTGTCGCGGATCGCGCCGGCGATCGTCGATTTTCCGGCCGCTGTTGCGCCGACGATGACGATGGCGTCGATGTGGTCGAGGCGGCGCAGCCGATCCGCATCCGGCACGCGCAGAGAGCGAGAAGCCTCGATCGTGCGGATCAGCGTTCTCATCGCGCGGTGTAGCCTCCGTCGATGGTGAGGGTTGATCCCGTCATGAAGCTCGAGGCCTCCGAGGCGAGAAAGACGGCCGCCGGCCCGAGCTCGGCGGGCTCGCCCCAGCGTCCGAGGGGGATGAGCGGGAGGAGCTCCGCGCGCGCGGCGGGGTCATGCATGCCCGTCAGAAACGGACCGGGACAGATCGCATTCACGGTGATCCGATCAGGCGCGAGCTCGACGGCCAGCGCCCGCGTCAGCGCCGTGACGCCGCCCTTGCTGGCGATGTACGGCGTGCGGTTGGCGAGGCCGACGATGCTGAGCATGCTCGCGATGTTGATGATCCGTCCGGCGCCGCTGGACCGCAGGAACGGCTGGGCGGCGCGGCAGCAGAGCCAGGTCCCCCTGAGGTTGGTGTCGAGCACGTCGTCCCAGTCCGCTGGAGAAAGGGCGCTCATCGCGCCGCGGCGCGTGGTCCCTGCGTTGTTCACGAGAATGTCGAGCCGGCCGAAGGTGGAGATCGTGCGGTCCATCAGGTCCTGCACGGACGAGGACTGCTTCACGTCGGCATCGAGGCCGAGCGCCGGGGTCCGGAACTCGGAGGCCGCGGCGACGGCCGCCGCCTTGGCGCGACTGGTGAGGACGACGGTTGCCCCCGCGGAGCCGAGCGCCTGCGCGATGGCGAGCCCCAACCCCCGGGCGGCGCCGGTCACGATCGCCACGCGCCCGTCGAGTCGGAACTGCTTGAGCACGTCGCTCATGAGACGAGAAACTCCTCGGCCGCGCGCTGCGCCGCGGCCAGTGCTCCGGCCACGTCGAGCCGGCGCCGCGGAGCGCCCCTGGAATCGAAGCAGGCGGTCGTCATGAACCGCGCCGCGAACACATCCCCGACCCCGAGGAGCCGCCGGATCCTCGAAACGGCGCGGGGCCGCGACTCCAGGAAGTGCACGCGTCCACCCTCGCGGAACGCCGCCGTCGCCGGAGCTTTGCCCGCCCCCGTGACGACGCGGACCGCATCGGCCGGCTTCGCCCGCTTCGCGAGCGCTGCCGCCATCTCGCGCGGAGTCCCTCCTTGGACGCCCAGGAGTCGTCCAGCTTCGCGGCGGTTGACGCACAGCAGATCGCATTCCCGTTCGAGCGCGCGCGGCAGGGCGTCGCCACCGACCCAGGCGAAGCGGCCCTTGTTCGCCCTGCATCGCCGAAGGACGTCCGACGCGAATCGGGAGGGCAGCCGGCCCATCATCTGGAGGGCGGCGCACAAGGCGTCGCTGGAAACCCGATTGACGCGCCAGGCGGCATCTTCGTGGTCCATCCGGTCGCGCAGGATGCGACAGCTCGTCGACGGATTGATGACCACGCTGATCGGGGGGAAGGCCGCGTCGGGGGCATTGGTCGGGAGGGCCTCCAGCTGCACGACGGCAGGGATGGCGGCGCGAAGTCGCGGCAAGTCGATCCATGATGCCGCCGTCACAACGCGAACCGAGGCAGGCGGGAAGCGGCCGCTGATTGCGCGCGCCGCGTTGCAGGCGAACCCGCCGAAGCCGGCGACAACGCGCGCGTCGACCTTTCCCTTTCCCGTCGCGAGGGAGGCGAGGTCGATCTCGACCTGGGCGTCCACGTAAGAGCGTCCGTAGATCGCGATCCGCGGCTCCGTCATGTGACGGATGATACCGGCGAGGAGCCGGGAAGAATGAACTTCGGTTACACCTTTGCACTCCCGGCTACGTCTAGGCTAATGGATGAACCGCTGGATCGTCGCTGTCGTCACCTCCTGCTTCGTGCTGGGCGCATCGGCGGCCCCGAGGCACGACGGCGCGATCCAGGAGATGACGCAGAAGCAGGAGCTCTCCATCGCCAAGGCGCTCACGTGGCTGCGGCGCAACCAGAATCCCGACGGACTCTGGGGCTGCGAGAAGTCCGGCGCGCCGTCGACGGCGATCACGGCGCTCTCGATTCTCGCGTTCCTCGCGTCGGGATCGACGCCGAGCGACGGCCCCGACGCGGACCTCATCACGAAGGCGATCGAGAAGCTGATCTCGATCCAGTCGGCCTCCGGACAGATCACGCGGTACGACTCGACCGGCATGGGCATCTTCTACGACCACTCCTGTGCGACGCTCGCGCTGGCCGAGGTGTACGGCACGCGGCGGCATGACGAGTTCAATGGCCTGAGGGAGTCGCTGGTCAAGGCCGTCGCCTTCATGTACACGGTGCAGAACGAGGACGGCGGTTGGGGCCCGCAGGGGGGCCGGAGCCCGTCGGATCTCGCCATCACCTGCAGCGTCTGGATGGCGCTGCGGGCGGCGCACAACGCGGGCATCGCGATCCGGGGGGCGAGCGTCGAGAAGGTCCAGGAGTTCGTGAAGAAGTGCGCGGCTCCGAAACGCGGCTATGACCTCGCCCCCACGGTGCGCGGAGGGGGCGGCGGGATGTTCTATCCCACGTCGGCGGGGCTGCGGATCCTGTGCGGGATGGGGAAGGGGAACCTGAAAGAAGTCGAAAGCGCGATGGAAGTCCTGCTCGACCGGAAGATGGGCCAGGATTACGGCGGGCAGATCAGCGAATGGGACTACTGCGGCGCGTTCTTCGCGGTGCAGGCGATGATGCACGAGGGCGACACGTTCTGGAAAAAGTGGTGGCCGAAGTTCCGCGACCACCTGGTCGAGATCCAGAATCCCGACGGCTCCTGGACGATCCAGTACTGCCTGTGCTGCCGGGCCTACGCGACGGCGCTGTCGGTGATCGTGCTGCAGGCGCCGAAGCGGCTGCTGCCGGTCTTCCAGCTGTAGCGGTCGATTTCGTCGGACGCGCGCCCTTCCCTCCCGAAATCGCGTGATATAGTTCGCTTTAATGCGCGGCATCCTCTGCCTGGTCAGATCGGGGGACGAAGACGCGGTCGCGTGCGTCGTGGTCGTCTTTGTCATCGCGGCTGTCGTCGCCTTCAAGGGCGGCATTGGCTACCTGATCGGTCGCAACAAGGGGCTCGGGGGAATTGGCTTCGCGCTGGGTCTCTTCCTCGGCATCATCGGCTGGATCATCGTCGCCTGCATGAGCGGGACGCCCGGCGGCAGCCCGCGAGTGCTTCAGCGCTGCCGGAGGTGCGGCCGCTCCCAGCTGCGGACCGGGCTTTGTCCCTCCTGCCGGAAGGCGGGGCCGGGCGCGATGGCGGCGGCGGCGGCGGTCGACAACGCGGGCCGGCGGCCCTGTCCCTACTGCGCCGAGCTCATCATGCCGGGCGCGCAGATCTGCCGGTACTGCCAGAGCCGGCTGTAGCGGAGATGGGCGACTTCGACGGACGCTGCCCGTGGTGCAGCCGCCGCATCGAGAAGGACCTCGGCTGGAACGGCGCCGACTGCCCGTGCGGCGCGATCGTCCGTTGTGCGCGGCCGCAGGATTTCGACGAAGTCATCGATCCGGCGATCGACCATTTCAAACTGACGCCCGACACGGCGACGGTCAACTTCGGCGACCCGCGCTCGTGGCTCGAGTCGTTCGGGATCGAGTTCCGATTCGGCGGCGAGGGCATGGACCATCCCAGCGGGCGAATGCAGTTCTTCTGGTTCAAGCGCGTGCGGGACGCGACGCCGTCGCCCGAGCAGCGGATGGGCCAGCTTGAGTCGTCGGCCGACGAGGCGCTCCAGAAGCTGGGGATGGCGGGGGTCGCGGAGGCCGGGTTGTTCTTCTATCCGGTGGCGCGGGATGCGCTCCGGAAGGCGGTCGAGATCGCGCGGAGCCTGGGGCTCGCGGATGATGCGGCGCGAATCGAGAAACGGATTCTCGCCGAGATTCCCGACTCGTACAGAAGTTAGTCCGCCGTCCATTCGACCGCGTCGTCGTGAAGTGACGTCCCCGTCGCGGGGGCACGGTGCTCTTCGAGCCATGGCGCGGAGGGGCAGAGGAAGCAGAGAGCGCAGAGCGGTCTGCACGCCGTCGGAACGCACAGGCCGAGCCGGCCGTGGCCTTCGGCCCCGAACAGACGGATTGCTGACAATTTTTTCCGGGTGCGCCTCGTTGAAGTCCGCGGAGCGGGAACTCCGGAGACCGTGCTCATGCAGGGTCCATTTCCGCCCGTCGTCCGCCTCCGCATCCACACCCGGGAACGACGCTACCGCTTCGAGCAGGCGGAGGCGCTCGAGGCGCGCCTGACGCCGCACGTGGCGGCCGTCGCGTACGACCCCGGGCGGATCGAAAGCGACATTCTCACGGTCTACCTCGACACGACGCCGGGCACCTGGAGCGTCGGTCGCGCGCGGACGAAGATCCGCTGCAAGAGCTACGACGGCGGCGCGAACTGGTGGTTCGAGCTCAAGCGGCGCACCGGCAACGTCGTCGACAAGTGGCGCCGGGCGGCGGGGATCGACGAGCTCGTGCGCCTCATGACCGGCGAAGACCGATGGGAGGCGATTCGTCCGTTTGCCGGCGACCGCCCGATGCGCGCGCTCTTCGCGGTCCGGTACCGCCGCACGGCCTACGAGGGGGGCGATCTCCGCGTGACCGTGGATCGCGATGTCCAGATCCACGCCGTGCAGCCGGGCCAGCCGTGGACCGTGCTCGACGCCGTCGATCGCGTGCCGGGCGTCGTCGTGGAGGCGAAGCGGGACGGCGACCTGCCGCCGTGGCTCGCCCCGTCGCTGACGGGGCACGAAGCAAAGGGCTTTTCGAAGTCGAGATTTGCGCTGGCCAGGGTCAAGACGGAGGGGAACTCATGATCGGATGGCGCTGGACGGGGCTCGTGGTCGTCGCGTCGATGGCAGCATGCGGCGGAGGAGGGGGAGGCGGCGGAGGATCAGGCGGGAGCGCCGTGGAGCCGCCCGACTACGCGTTCGTCTACGATCCGGCGACGATCCACGAATTCGAGATCGAGCTGACGCAGGCGAACTGGACCGCGCTGCAGTCGGCGCCGGAGACTTACGTGCCGGGGACGCTGAAATTCGGCGCGGAGACCTACGCGAACGTCGGCGTCCGCTTCAAGGGCAACTCGTCGCTCAGCGGCGGCAACGACAAGAAGCCGTTCAAGATCCACATGAACGAGTACGACGCGACGCTCCGGTTCCACGGGTTCAAGAAGCTCAACTTCCACAACGGATTCAAGGACCCGTCGCTGATCCGGGAGAAGATCGCCTACGAACTGATGGAGTCGGCCGGCGCGGCGGCGCCGAAGGCGGCGCATATCAGGCTCTACGTGACGGTGCCCGGGGTCTACGCGAAGGAGTACTTCGGCGTTTACACGAACACCGAGCAACCGGGCAAGAGCTTCTGCAAAGACCGGTTCAACGACGACGACGGCAACCTTTACAAGGGCGAGAGCGGCGCCGACTGCAAGTACCTCGGCGCGAGCCAGAGCCTCTACACGACGAAGTACGAGCTGCAGACGAACGAGACGGCGCCCGACTACTCGGGGCTCATCCACTTCCTCGACGTGCTCAACAACACCCCGATCGCGACCCTGAAGACGGAGCTCGACAAGGTCCTCAACGTCGACCCGATGCTCGCCGTCCTCGCCGTCAACGCGCTGCTTTCGAGCCTCGACTCCTACAGCGGCGGCGGCCACAACTACTTTCTCTACCACAACCTATCGACGGGGAAGTTCGAGTTCATCCCGTGGGACACCAACGAGACGTTCGGCCAGTTCAAGTCGGGCTGGACGAACGCCGAGCTGCTCGCGCAGAGCGTCTACGCCCCGTACTCGAAGGGCGAGACCGGCGTGAATCGGCCGCTCGTCTACCGCGTGCTCCAGGTCCCGGAGTACAAGGCGGTGTACGAGGCAAAAGTGCGGGCGCTGCTGAACGGGCCGTTCACGTCGGCCGCTCTCGATCCCCGGATGGACGAGCTGGTCGCCTTCATCCAGATCGCCGCCTACGCGGACACGCACAAGGACTACACGAACGCGGAGTTCGACGCGAGCCTCACGACCGACATGACGATGAAGCCGGGCGCGAGCGACCTGAGCATGGGGCTCAAGCCGTTCGTCGTGAACCGCTGGGCGGCGGTGAACGGCCAGGTCCCATGATCGCGCTGCTGGCGCTGCTGCTCGTCCAGGAGCCGGCGAAGGAGCCGGTGAAGCCCGAGACGGTGTCGAAGGGCGGCGCGTGGAGTGTCGCGATCCGTCCGAAGAGCGAACTCTCATGGACCGACAACGTCTTCAACCTCGACGGCGGCGACAAGGACCGCCGCGACGAGGAGCGCGCTTCCGACGCGGCGAGCGGGCGGTTCGCCGACATGGAGAGCAACGAGGACTTCCTCGTCGCCGGGTCGGTGCGGCTCCAGGCGAAAGGGCCGAGTCCGTTCGGGCGGAGGCTTGAACTCGAGGCGGAGGCCGGGTACGTCCACTACGTCCAGAATCCGGCGCGCTCGCACGCGATCCTGGGCACGAAGGCGGTCCAGCCCGCCGGCGCGGGCAGGCTCTCCCTCTCCCTGGAGTTCGCTCCGCTCACCTTCAACAAGAACTACCTTGCCGACGCGACCGACCTCACGGGCAACGTCTCGTCGTCCGAGCGGATCTATGAGCCGGGGAACTACCGCGAGTTCGCGGTCGAACTCGAGTACCGCCATCCCCTATGGACCGGTGAGGCGGAGTTTGACGGCGTTGCCGGCCTCTGGCTGCGAGACCGCACCTACGAGTCGCCGTTCCGCGGGCGCAACGAGGATGGGCTCGGCCTCCGGCTCGGCGTCGTCGCGGAGGTGCGCAAGACGGTCGAGGCCGGCCTGCGGTACAAGCTTGAGGCGGTTGCGTGCCCGACCGAGGACGAGGTCCAGGTTCTCGACGAAACCCTGCTTGGCGCCGTGCTCAACGGCGACGGGGACGCGATCGACACCGATGCGCGGGCGGTCGAGGCGGTGGACCGGTCGCGGCTGGAGCATTCGCTCAAGCTCGGCGTCGTCGTGCGCGCGATCGAGCCGATCGAGATCGAGATCGCGGTCGAGCGGACGTGGAAGGAGTACTCGTCAGCGGAGGCGTTCGACGTCGATCATCGGAACCGCAGCGATGTGAAGGACGAGATCACGTTCGACGTGAAGGTTGCGCTCGGCCGCGGCTGGGACGCGCGCGTGGGCTACGAATGGTCCGGCCAGGCGACCGACCGGCCGGCCGATCCGGAATCGACGGGCGAGACGAGCGACTATCGCCGGCAGACGGTGTGGATTGCGGTCAGCGCGAAGTGGTAGGAGCGACTCAAAACAATGCCGATCTCGATACCCCCCGGGGGTGTGTCAACTAGGACAACCGGTTGTCCCAGTTGACACTCCCCTGGTGGTGTAACAACCAGAGCGGCTCCTCAGGCAGCCAGGGCCGCAGCCACTTCAGTCACGAATCGAGTTGCCGACGTCGTCGGAGCCGTCTCGACTCTGAAGGACCAGGTCTTACTTGGTCGCCCGCCACGTGGCGTTCTCGTTCTCCGGCGTCTCGAGCACGAAACCGGCACCGTCCTGGCGATAGAGAACGGGCAGGCCCGTGAGGGGATCGCGCGGCGGCGTTCCCAGGATCTCGAGGGCGACGGGGTAGGTACCGGTGCGGGCGCGATAGTCCTTCAGGGCCGCGGCGAGTCGCGCTTTGACGAGCATCGACTCGGTCACCGCGGCGTTGCGCGCGGCGCGGCTGATCGCCGGCAGCACGAGCTTGCTCCCCTCGGCGTACCACGGCATCGGGTTCGCTTCGATCGCGTCGAGCTCCATGCGCGACTCGGCGTACGGGCGCGCGCTCAGCTCGATCATCTTCTGCATCGTCTCGACGTAGAAGGCCGCGTCCTGGAGCTTCAGCGGATTGTCGAGCACCCGCGATGCATCGTCGCCGAGCGGCTCGCGCTGGCCCTTGAGGTAGAGATCCACCGCGATCACGACCTCGCCGTAGAGCGATCGCGCCATCGCGTCGCGTGGAATCGACGGGTTGACGCCGCGCGCCCACGCCATCGTCTCCGCCATTTCGTCGTCGAGACTTCGCATCGCGTCGGCCGAGCCGATGCCGTCGACGACGATCGCGACGAGCTGTGACACGAGGAGCGTGTCGTTGCGGACGCCGCGCGACAGGGCGAGGCCCGCCATGGTCGCCGCCGCCGCCGCGGGCTCGTCTCCGTCGAAGCGGAAGAGCATTGCCTCGCAGCGCAGCAGCTTCGAGGCTCGAATCGACGGTCCGATGTGCGGCAAGAGGGCGGCGAAGCCGTCGTCGTACGCGACCGGGAAGACGCAGTCGGGCAGCTGCGCGGCGTCGTGCAGGAGCTTGAAGGCATCCTTGCGGTTCGCCATGAACGAACGCAGGGCCTCGCGTTCCTCCGGCGTCAGGGCTCCGCCGCTCGAGGCCTTGTCGAAGGCCGCCTGCTCCGCGGCGACATAGGGCGCTGCCGCAAACAGGTCGAACGCCTTCTGATAGAGGAGCGCCGCGTTGCGCTCGGCGGGCGGCATCTTCGGCAGAATCGCGGCGCGGAGCAGGACGAGGAGGCGACGCGCTTCGTCCGTATCGCCCTCGCGGAGCGCCTTCGCGAGCCCGGCAAGGAGCGTGGAAGGCTCGGGAGCGGCGATCGCCGGCGGGGCCATCACCGGAGGGGATGGAGGCACGACCGCCGGCAGTGCCGGCTGGCGCGTCTCGTGGAGCTCCGCCATCCGCTCGGCAGGGCGGATCGGGGGCGTGCGGAGAAGCGCGACGCCGAAGAGCAGCAGCGCGGCGGCGGCGAGGAGGCAGCGGGTCTTCATCCCGTTTGAGGACCGGCCAACCCGGCGCTTTGTGTATAGTTTTTCAGAGTTCCCATGATTTGCCCGAAGTGCCGCGCGCCGGTGACGCCGGGTGTTGCCCGTTGCAGCTGCGGCGCGGCCTTCGTGCGCCGTCCAGCCTCGCCAGGCGCGCCTCTTGCGCGTCCCGCGCCACGGCCCGTCGTTCGGCGTCCCGAGACAAAGGCGAACGTCGGCCTCATTGTCGGGGTGGCCTCCGGCGTGGCCGTCCTCTTTCTGATCGGCGGCGGCGTGGTCGTCGTCGGCGCGTTCATGCGCCGCCCACCGGCTCCGGCCGAGACCCAGCTTGGGAAATACGATGGCCAGCGGCCGACGCTCGCCGAGGCGGAGGCGTTCGCGCACACGCTCGATGAGCAGACCGCCGCGGGGCGCCTGGAGAGTCTCGACCAGTCGCTCGACCTGGAAGGACTCGGCAACCGCATCATGTCGGGCATCGAAGTCGATCAGCGCTACCGCGACGGCTTCATGCGCGGGCTCCGCACCAGGGCGCTGCTGGCTCCGCAGATCGTCACCGCGCTGGGAGCGACGGGCACCTACCGTCTCCTGCGCGTCCACGAGGTGAACGGGCAGCATTGTGCGCTCTTTCGCATGCAGGGTGAGAAAGGGCTGAACTACCACGACCTCCAGCTCGGCAAGCGAAAAGGGCAGGTCGTCATCACCGACATCGACGTCTTCCTCGCGGGCGAGACGATCGGGTCGATCGTGCGGCGCCTCTATATCAGCGGCGCGGCCGAGGCGAATCACACCATCGTCGACCGGCTCATGGGCAAGGAGCGGGTGCTCTTCAACAACCTTCCGAAGGTCCAGGAGATGCAGCGGCTCGGCCAGTCGGGGGACGCGCCAGGGGCGATGCGGATCTACGCGCAGCTCCCTGCGGAGCTCCAGCGCGAGAAGTATGTCCTGCTGGTTCGCGTGGGCGCCGCCATGGAACTTCCCGAGGCGGAGTACCTGCGCGTCCTCGACGAGACCGAACGGCACCTCCAGGGAGACCCCGCGCTCGACCTGATCTCGCTCGACGCGCTCATTCTCCGCAAGAAGTACGACCAGGTCGACAAGGCCCTCGACCGGCTGAACCGGCGGGTGGAGGATCCCTGGCTTGAAGTGATTCGGGGCAACGTGCACTTCGATGCGGGCAGGTACGAACCCGCGACCGAGGCGTTCCTGAAGGCCGTGAAGGGCAACAAGGACTTCGAGGTCGCCTGGTGGGCGCTGGTCAACACGTCGCTCAAGCGAAAGAAGTACGCGGACACGGCCAGGTACCTCACGGAGCTCCAGACGCGATTCAAGGCCGACGTGAGCGGAGTCGAGGAGGACGAGGACTACGTCGAGTTCGTCGCCTCCCCCGACTACAAGAAATGGAAGAGAGGCATCAAGTAACCAAGCCCTGCTCCAACGGGGGCGAAAGCGTCGATGTATAATCTATAGCGCCGCGAGTCGGTGAATTCAGGAGGCTGGATGCAGATCGTGCTCATGATGGCCGCGTGGTTCTGCCTGCAGGACGAAGCGGAGGACGTCAAGGTCGTCACGACGTGGCAGGGCGAAGAGACGAAGATCGACAGCGCGGAGTGCCACCGCGTCACCGATGCGGAGACGTGGGCGAAACTGTGGGAGCGCCACGCGGGCAAGACGCCGCGCGCGCCCGACGTCGACTTCGGCAAGAACATGGTCGTGGCGTGCTTCCTCGGGCCGAAGACCTACCATGATGTGGGCGTCTACAAGGTGAAGAAGACGAAGGACGAGATCGTCTTCGGCGTGGTGGTCGGCGGCGAGGACTGCTGCGACTTCTCGAAGCATCCGCTCTTCTGCATCGCGGTGATTCCCCGGTCCGAGCTCAAGCTCTCGGTGATCGGCCGCGTGAGGCAGGAGCTCGACGTCGATCCGAAAAAGGACGAGCTGCTCAAGGAGTTCCCGAAGATCGAGTAGCGGGGGCGGGTCGGGGAGAGAGGCGCAGGCAGTACATGTTTCATCCGCACGCGTCCGGCGGGGGGACACGACTGGGGGATGCCTTCGTCGTCGCGCTCGAGGCCGCGTGCCCGTGCGGCGAGCGGACCGGCGTGCTGTCGCGGATTGCCTTCGACTTTGATTCGCTGACGCTCGAGACGATCGAGACCCAGGTTCTCCGCGTCGTTGCCGAGCCGCCGATCGACTGTACCGGCTGCAAGGTGCGGATCACCGGCGACGCGATGGAGCGCGTCGTCCTCGTCTACGAATTCGAGGACGGGCTCGGCACCGTGCTCGCCCGGACGGCGAAAGCGACGAGCTGGACGATCGAGTACGCGCTGCTCAAGGGAGGGACGACCGACCTCGTCGAGCGGCTGACCGAGTCGAAGGATCCGTTCGCGGGCGAGACCTGGCATCCGGCGCTGACGAACGAGCTTGTCTTTTCAGAGCTCGGCCGCGTCTTCAGCATGCGGGCGAGATGGCTGGAGCTGCTGAGGGTCTTTCAGAAGCGCCGCCAGCCGGTGCTCGAGAGGGTCGCGCCCGGCTGCTGGCTGGCGATCTACTCGCCCGAGACGCACGCCGCCTACGAGGATCTCTTCGACCACACGGGGCTGGGGCCTCTTGCGCTGGAGCGCCGGTCGGCGTCGGTGAAGCTCAACGGGCTTGACGGCTGGGAGCCGGAGAAGCGCGCGCTCCTGGAGCCGGGGTCGTTCCGCGAGTGGCTGCCGAAGGACTTGCACCGCGCGATTGCGGAAGGGCTCATCATCGCGGAAGTGGCGGTCGAGCTCGACGAGATCATGGCGTGCGCCGGGCGGCTGGCGCAGAAGCGTGGGCTCGAGGCGACGCGGGTCGATGATCCGCCGCGTGAAGGGCCCGACGGCGAACCGCTCCGCCCCGACGAAGACGACGAGGAGGACGACGAGGATGGACTGCCGTGGTCGGTCAAGCTGTCGAACAAGACCGGATTCCACTCGTCGTTCCGGCCCGAGGTTGTCTTCGTCAAGTCGGTCTACCAGTGCCGGACGCTGGGAGAGTCGGTTGCGGTGGAGATGATCGACGCGGCGGAGCCGCTGGTGCGGCTCGACAAGATCGTGCAGTTCCTGCGCGACCGGCTTCCGGAGGGGACGACGTTCGAAATCTCCGAGAGCGGGCTGGCGCAGCTCGTCGGGCCGGACGGTCGGCCGCAGCTCTTGAACCTGCCGAGCCTTGCGGCGAAGTTCGATGTCGACGACGAGGAGGACGCAGGGCGGCTGCTGAAGGTGGCGACGACGGGACGGCAGTGCGATTGCGAGGGCTACATCGGCAAGAAACTGAAGACGCGCGGGTGGCTCGACGCGGCGCGCAAGAACATGGTGGAGTCGTCGGCGGCTCCGACGCACCACGATTCGGGCGAGTACGTCGAGGTCTACTCGTACGAGTGCGACCACGACTCGCGGTACAGCCCCGACATCGCCAACGGCGACGATCTTCGCGCGGAGCAGCTCTTCCAGCGCGACGCGGAGCGGCACGTGTGGAAGGTCTACATGGTGCAGGGGATGGTCGGCAAGGTGGTCGAGCGGCCCGTGGTGGCGGCGATCGGTCCGAACGCCGCGAGCCTGGCGCTCCACCCCGGGTTCGTGCGGTCGGTGATCCAGGAGGCGCAAGTCACGATCGACGGGAGCGCGCAGGTTTTCGCGCCGATCTCGGGGATGTGCATCATTGCCCCGAAGGGCGCGAAGAAGGAGGAGCTCCAGGAATTCGCCTGGAAGGTCTTCACGCAGGTCGTGACGAAGTACTTCCCGCAGGTGGCGGGCGAAGAGCTGCAGTACTGGGACGTGATCAGCCTGCCGGCGGACGGGAGCGGGAAGGTTGTGATTGAAGGGAAGGGGTAAAAGGGAAGTCCCACGTCCCGGGTCGGAAGCTCCGAGCCGGTCGCAGGTCGTCCGTCCGGGGTGATTGGATCCGTGTGTCCAGTCCGGGCGCGAACAAGGTAGAGTCATGGACATGGCGGGTGACTCCTCAAGCCCGGATCGGGCGAAGGCCGTGCGCGTGGCGCCGCCGGTCACGGTCGCGGTGGAGCTTCCGGATACCAACCAGGCGCTCGCCGCCCGCATCAAGGATCTCTCGACGAAGACGATCGGCATATTTGTCGGTGAGGCGCTCGAAAAGGGGCGCAAAGTGAAGGTCCGCATCGTCTACCCCGAGCTGGAGGAGGGGATTGACTTGATGGGCGCCGTCACCCGCGTCGTGCCCCCTCCGCCCGTGGCCAAGGAGTGGATCGTCGAGGTCGCGTTCGAGAAGCTGACCATCGAGGCCGACATCGTTCTCGACCGATGGGTGCGCCACGCGCTCTCCACGATGGTCCGGGTGCGCAACCAGGAGAAGCGGCGCGACTTTGGGTTGGCCGGTCCCGGGCCCGACGGGATCCGGTGACGAGCTCTCAAGCACCGCTGCCCCGCGTCGGTCCGAGGCCACGCGCCGATCGCGTCGAGCCCTCTGTCCCGGACTAGTGCTCGCGTCGACTTGTCTTCCGTAGCGCCACCGCTGGGCGCGAAGGAGGAAGCCACAGCTCGACCGGAACTGGCCTCCGGCCCTGTTTACCGCCAAGAGGGCCAAGAGGAGAATCGGAGGGGCGGTCCCCTTTGGCGCTCTTTGCGCTCTTGATGTTGAACGTGCCGACACCGGTGTTCCCGCGCTGCTTCCGTTGCCGTTCGTGAACAGAAACAGGAGTACCGCGCGATGAGGGTCGCGAACCAGGATCGCCAGAAGCACGCGACCCGGACGGCCTAGTGGTCCGTCAACCTTGAATCTGTGAGTACACAGTCTCCTTCTCGGCGGCACGGTGCTCTTCGAGCCATTAACGCGGAGTGGCAGAGGAGGCAGAGAGCGCGGAGCGATTTTCTGCAAGCGGAACGTCCCTGTCGGACAAGCGGTGGCCTGCGGCCCTGGCACGGCTGACCGGAAGGACCCCAGGAAAGGCGTCTTCCTCTGCGGGCTCTGCCCCTCTGCGCCTCTGGTCTGATTGAAGTCGTGTTACCCAGCTGTCTGCGGAACAAGACAAGCGGACGCCTCCTGTTCTATGGTTCTGGTTGGTCCACCGAACTTTTAGAAAGGAGACGTCCGATGGCAACAGTGTGCGTT
>Ga0247727_10000556_pt1 | contig 91137 bp, 72 predicted proteins | sample WisWelCaveWW1625_FD_202498 | JGI IMG/M metagenome (GOLD analysis project Ga0247727, IMG submission 202498) | Biofilm microbial communities from Wishing Well Cave, Virginia, United States - WW16-25 | ecosystem: Environmental > Aquatic > Deep subsurface > Groundwater > Cave microbial mat | place... | reverse complement strand
CACCGAGTCCGAAAGATGAATTGACATGCCCAGACTGAAGCAAATCCGCGAACGGTGCGCCAGCAAATTTCCCTTAAACCCTTAACCTCTAATCCGCTCTGCTACTCCTTGGCTACCGCCCTGATGCCCGCCGCGCGAATTCCAGCTTCGTGCTTGACGGGCACGGGGGATGTGATTGCATGGCGCCCGCATGAACACAAAATTGTTTGCAGTTTTTCTCGGCGCCGCGGTCGTGCTCACCGGTTGTTACAGCACGCCGGACGGCAAAAAACACGCGGGCGTGCCGATCATCAAGGACCAGATCGAGGGGCGCTACGAGCGGTCCGCCGACCAGGTGCTCGAAGCCGCGAAAGAGGTCATCAAGTTCAACGGGACGCTGGTCAGCGAATCCACGCTGCACGGCGGCACGAACCTCGTGCGCTCGCTCGAAGGCAAGGTGAATCAACGTTCCGTTTGGGTCCGGGTCGAGCAACTCGATCCCAAGGTCACGTCGGTGGTCGTTCAGGTCCGGACGAAGGGTGGCGGACGTGATTTTGAACTGAACCACGAACTGGAGAAGCAGATCGCGCTAAAGCTGGCGCGGTAGGCCCCGTTTGAGGCCGATGTTCTGTTCGTAGGTGCCGAGCTTCACCGACTGGCTCTTCTCTTTTCCTTTCATCTCCAGCGGCAGCCGCTCCAATCGCCCGCGCGCAATCTCCGCGCCGGAGTGAGCGGGGAAGCGTTCGATGATCTGTCCCAACGTCCGGCGCACGGTTTCCTCGTCAGCGCCGTGGCGGAGTTGCAGGTCCGCGAGCAGATTCAGCCAGTGGACAACCAGTCTGGCGGGTTGGGCCGGCTGTTCAATGAGCTGTTCCAACTGATCGGCGGCCAGGTCCAGGCGGCCATAATGATCCGCGTAAAGCACGGCGAGTTTCTCCCGCGCGTCGGTGTCGAGCGGGTGTTCTTCTAGGTGCTTGACACAGCCGGCGGCAAGTTTGGCGGGGTCGGTCTCCTCGTTGGCTGGTTGTCCGCTGCCCCGGAGAAGGCCGAGATTCTGCATGACTTGCGGTACGTGGATGCGCTGGCGGTCGTGCGGCGCCAGCAGGAATTCCGTGCTGGCCAGATGCGCGATGCGCCGGGCCGCGGCGAGCGCCAGGTCGGTTTCCGGCAGCCGGTCAATGATTTGTTGCAGGGCCGCTCGCGCCGCGTCCCGGTCCTGCGCGAATTTCAGTTGCCAATCGGCCAGCGTGTTCCAAGCCAGTGCGAGGTTGCGAGGCGTGTGGCCGGGCTGCTCGCACAGGCGGTGAATCGTGAGTTCCGCACCGGGCAGGTCGTTGAGATTTTCAGCTTGAATTTCGGCGAGCGTGAGCTGTCCGGTGAAGTCGTTGGGAAAACGTTCAAGCTGCTTGCGGATTTCGGCGACGGCCTCGGTGTAGCGGCCTTTTTTGCGTTTCGCCTCGGCGATGGAATAGAACGGCCGGGGTTCGACTTGCTGATCGCCGCCGTCGTACAGCGCGCCAAAGGGCCTGGCGATGATGGCGCCGATGTTTCTTCGCCACACGGCTGCCAGCGCCAGTCCGCCAATCAAAGCCGTGACCACGTGCTGCCACTGCGGGTCCGGCCCTGCGAATGGCTTGATGCGCGAGACCATCCACCCGCCGATGATCGCCGTGAGCACCCATTTGACGCCCAGCAATCCTGGTTCATCGCTGCGGCGGAAGGCGCGGATCATCACCCAGGCGAGCGCGCCCAGCAGCGTGGCCAGCAGCAGAGTGCTTCGGACAAACTGAAACATGGGGTCCGCAAGCTGCATGGGGCGCAACGTTTCTCCGAACAGCGGGAAGCGCAAGGAAATTGTGGACGGCCGAAAGCGCGCGAACCTCGCCGTCTGCACGGCTTCCCTCCCTCGAAAGCCGCGGCCCAGCCGTGCAAATTACTCCGGCTCGAAAGCGAACTCCAGTCGCGTGCGTGAACCGGTCTGGACGTTGCGGATGGCCATGGCTTCCAACTGCCATTGACCCTTCACTTTGCGCACGCCCTTCGGTTCGAATTCCTTGAGCAGTTTCCCCTTCGCGTCGTAGGCCTCGGCCTGGACGATGGCCGCTTGTCCCGCGTCGCGCGCCGAGTCAATGTCGAGCCACGACACCACGCGGGCGTAGCCGCCGTCGGGAACCGGACTGCGGCTTTCCAGCACATAACACGACTGGCCGCGTTTGATCTCCTTCTTGATCATCCGTTGCATCGGCCAATGCAGAAACTCCAATCCCAAATCCGCGAGCCAGAAATCCGAGCCGGCAAAGGGAATCATGGCCTGCGCGCCGGTCAGGCGGACGGCTTCGTTGGTTGGCGGCCCCGTGGCGGGAGCCGTCGCGAGGCAATACACGTTCGGCTGCCTTTCCTCATGCAAAACGGCAAGCGTAACCTGCTCGCTTCGGTTGGTACCCGAGGCGAAATACACCGCCTGCCAGTTCGTCGGCGTTGCCCGCGTCTCGAAGCGCACCGGGATTTCGATCCGCCGGCCTTTCGAGTCGCGAATCTTGAGCACGCCGGAGTTGGTGAAATTTTCCGCGGGCCGCTGTTCGAGAAGGCGTTGGGCCAGTTCGCGGCCTTCGGTTTCCGTGCGGGCCAGTCCATCCGCGGCGTTGCCGGTGAGCGCGACCAGCAGGCCGGCGGCGGCCCATGCGCGGCGAAGGATCATTTTGGCTCGAGCGCGAGCCGGACGATGCCTGAAATGTGGGAGACGAAATGGGCGGTGATTTTGGCCCGCGCTTCCTCCGGGACTTCGAGCCAGTCCGCCTTGTTCTGGTCGGGCAAGACTACGTGCTTGACGCCGAAGCGGACGGCGGCGAGGACCTTTTCCTTCACACCGCCCACGCGCAGCACGCGGCCCCGCAGGCTGATCTCCCCGGTCATCGCGAAGTCCGACCGCACGCGGCGGTGGGTCAGGAGCGACGCCAGCGCGCCCACGATGGCAACGCCGGCGCTGGGACCATCCTTGGGGGTGGCGCCCGCCGGGACGTGGATGTGGATGTCGTGCTTGTTGTAATCGGCGAAATCAACGTGCAGCGCCGCCGCCTGGCTACGAAGATAGCTGACTGCGGTCTGCGCGCTTTCCTTCATCACGTCGCCCAGCGAACCGGTGAGCAGCAACTGGCCTTTGCCCGGCATGCGGGTGACTTCGACGTAAAGCACCTCGCCGCCCACCGGCGTCCAGGCGAGGCCGGTGGCGATGCCGTATTCGGTGATTTTCTCGGCAAACTCGGAAACGAACGGCGCATGGCCGAGGTAGGTTTTGAGCGCGCCAGGCTCGAGCTTGAGCGGGCGCGCCTGGCCGTTGCGGCTGACGATTTTGCGGGCGGCCTTGCGCGCGAGGGCGGCGATGCTGCGTTCGAGCTGTCGCACGCCGGCCTCGCGCGTGTAATTCTGGATGATCCGCCGCAACGTGGGGTCGGGAAGCACGACTTCGGTGCGAGTCAACCCATGTTCCTCAAGCTGGCGGGGCACGAGATAACGGCGGGCGATCTGCAGTTTCTCGGATTCCGTGTAGCTGGGAAGCTCGATGACTTCGAGCCGGTCACGCAGCGCGGCGTGAATCGGCTCCAGCCAGTTGGCAGTGGTGAGGAACAGCACGCGCGAAAGGTCGAACGGCAGATCGAGATAATGGTCGGTGAACGTGTGGTTCTGAGCCGGGTCAAGCACTTCCAGCAGTGCCGCCGCCGGGTCGCCACGAAAATCCGCGCCGACCTTGTCCAGTTCGTCCAGGAGAATGACCGGGTTGCGACTTTCGATGCGGCGCAGTGTCTGGATGATGCGGCCTGGGAGGGCGCCGACGTAAGTACGGCGGTGGCCGCGAATCTCGGCCTCGTCGCGCATCCCGCCGAGGGAGATGCGGGCGAACTTGCGTCCCAAGGCATCGGCCACGCTGTGACCCAGGGAAGTCTTGCCCACGCCGGGTGGGCCGACGAGACAAAGGATTGGGCCCTTGATCTGTTTGCGGCGCTTGATGACGGCCAGGAATTCGAGCAACCGGTCCTTGACTTTCGTCAGGCCGAAGTGCTGCTCGTTGAGAATCCGCTCCGCATCGGTGAGATCAATCTTGTCCTCGGTCTCCTTCTCCCACGGGAGGGCGATGATCCAATCGAGGTAGTTGCGCGACACCGTGTATTCGGCGGCGGCGGGCGGCATCTGCTGGAGCTTCTCGATCTCCGACATCGCGACCTTGCGGGTCTCCGCCGGCATCGGGGTCGCTTCGACCTTGTCGCGGAGGGTGCGGATCTCGCCGGCATTCGGCTCGCTTTCGCCCAATTCGCGCTGGATGGCGCGCATCTGTTCGCGGAGGAAAAAGTCGCGCTGGGTTTTGGCGATCGAGGTGGCGACGTCGCTCTGGATTTTCGAACTGAGATTGAGGACCTCGTGTTCGCGATTGAGCAGCGGCAGGAGTCTGGTCAACCGTTCGCGGACGGAGGCGGTTTCCAGGAGTTTCTGCCGGTCCTCCAGCCCGAGATTGAGGTTGGCGGCAATGAGGTCGGCGAAATGCCCGGGGTCCTCGGTGTTGAGCGCGGCGACCTTCACGTGCTCGGAAAGCGCCGGCGACAGTTTCACGATCTCCTGAAACTGGGTTTGCGCGTTGCGCATCATGGCCGTGACCTCGATCGAATCGTCGGTTTCGTCACGCAACAGTTCGTACCGGGCGCTGAGATATGGCGCCGTGGTGGCGAATTCCTGGGTGCGGATGCGCCAGAGGCCCTCGACCAGCACGCGGGCCGTGTTGTCGGGGAACTTGACCATCTTGGCCAGTCGGACGACGCAGCCGATTTCGTAGAGATCGGCGGGCGCGGGATCGGCGACTTCCGGCCGGCGTTGCAACACCGCCCCCATCAACCGGTCGCCGGCGACCACGTCGTCAATAAGCCGGATGCTCGGGCCGGTTTCGACCAGCAAGGGCGCGACGGCGCCCGGGAAAATCACCACGTCCGAAAGGCCGAGGATGGGGAGCACGTCCGGGAGCGAACGCGAGGAGATGCGCGGCGGGGTTTCCGGCCCGGCGCTGGCTGCGAGAATGCTGACAAATTCTGTGTCCGGCGAGGTCATCGTCGCTCCAATCTGCAACAAGTTAGATGCCGCCGCCCCGAAAAACTTCAGAAGAGGCTATTTCCCTTCGGCAACGGGCACCTGGGTGTGCTTGGGTTGCTGCACGGCGTGCGGCACGTCAATTCGAAGAAACCCATTGAGGTAGGCGGCCTTGGCTTGGCTGAGGTCGTAGCCCGCCGGCAATTCGAGCACGCTCTCGAACGGGCCATAATTGATCTCCATCACCAGGAAGCTGCACTTGGGGGCGCGGCAGCCGTCGGGGCGGCTGCCGGCAATGCGGAGACGATTCCCTTCGATCGTGATCTCGAGATTCTCGCTGCGCATGCCCGCCAGTTCCACTTTTATCACCAGGCCGGCGTCCGTGGCATAAACATCTGTGTTGGGCACCCAATGGCCGTTGGCTGAACCTTCGCGCCCGCCCACGGTCGTCGGGCGATTGACAAACTGCACTGAAGAAGTCGTTTTGGCTACGGCCATGACGGGAAGAAGCTATCGCAACGGGAGGCAACGCGCAAGCGCCGTGTTAGTTCATTTTCATCACCACTGCCGGGCGCCCGCCTTTCCGCGCCCGGAACACCATTGATGCCCGGGCCGGAGTTGCGTCAGCGCCGGAACATCCGCACTGACTGCCGCACGGAGCATGCCCCTTGCGGCGGCGGACCGCGTTCCGTGCCAACCCAACCGCCGCCAGAACCACGATCGCCAGTGAAACAATCTGTTGCCAGTCCACGGCGTTAACATAAACCCAGTCCTCAGGCGCGCAACCCCGAATTATGCCGGTCCAAGTCTGAAAAGTTTTCTTGTTTCGCAACTCACGACCAGCGACGATGTGCTCCGATAAGCCAACCCCGTGCTTCCATGAATCGCGCAGCATCTCACCCCTTGGATGGCCCGGTTTCCGGTCCGGTGGCCCAGGCGCGGTTGCGCTCCGCGGCCGTGCCCGGCGGATTCACCTTGATCGAGTTGCTCGTGGTGATTGCGATCATCGCGATTCTGGCGGCGATGTTGTTGCCGGCGTTGAGCGGTGCGAAGGTCAAGGCCCAGGGGATTCAATGTATGAGCAACCTCAAGCAATTGCAGTTGGTCTTCCTCATGTACCCGGACGACAACGCCGACCGGCTCACGTCCTCGGGCTACACGTCGCCCGTCGAACCGACCGCCTGGGTGAACGGCTGGCTGGATTTCAACGGCGGCAATCTGGACAACACGGACCCCGCGACCTTGACCGATCCGCGGCGGGCGAAGTTTGCGGCCTACCTCACGGGGGTCGGTGTTTACAAATGTGCCGCGGATCGCAGCACGGTCACGGTGGGCGGCAAGCAGGTGCCGCGACTGCGCAGCATGGGGATGGGGCAGCAGTGGGCGGGGCCGGGCGACTGGCTCGATCCGGCCGGGTTCGGCGTAAACGGGACTTCCAAAAAGTACCGTGTTTACTTCAAGAAAGCCGGGATTGACGTGCCCGCGATGCGTTTCGTGTTTCTGGACGAACACCCGGACAGCATCAACGCGGGCGGCTTTGCGAACATGATGGTGCCCGTGCCGCGCAACGCCAGGATCATTGACTTCCCGGCGAGCTATCACAACGGGGCGGGTGGCATTTCGTTCGCGGACGGGCGGGCCGAGATCCGCAAATGGCGCGATCCGCGCACGCGGCCCCCGGTCCGCTACAACAACAATCTGCGACTGGACGTTTCCTCGCCCGACAACCAGGACATGATCTGGCTGGCCGAACGCACCTCCGCGCTGAACAAGTGAGCTGGCGGGTTTTGAAACAGGGAATTCCCTTGAACCCCACGCCAGAATACGCCACGCGGCCTGCCGGTTCGTCAGCAAGGAACAATTTCGGTTCGCCGGCCAGCGCGCCTTGTCGCTTAGAGGCAAGGCGGCGGCTATTTCTTGTTTTCCTTGGAATACTCCTCAAGTTTGGCAATCAGTTTTGAGGCGGCTTCGGACTGCTCCAGCTTCTTTTCGAACAGGATTTCGTTCATCGTCTTGTACCCGCCGTAATAGGCCGTGTTGGCGTCCTCGTCCGGAGTGATCGCGCCGCCTTTGACAGCCGCGCCGCCGTAGAGTCCCTTGCGGTCGGCGAACACCAACACGGAGCCTCCAGGTGACGACACTTTGCCCTCCTCGCCGGCACTGGCATCGCCAGCCGTGCCGCGCGCTTCGCCGCCGAATTCGAAATGAGATTCCGTCAACAAGCGCGTCGCGTTGGTGCCCATAAGCAAAATTACCATGAAGGTTTGCTCGCCGCCGATCTGGACGCCCAGGCTCGCTTCATTGGCCTCCACGAATGCCAGCGGTCCCCACTTCCCGGTTTTCGGGTCCTTCACCGTCGCCACGCCGCCGCCGCCTTGAAAGGCAAAGATGAAGCCGGCCTTGGTCCGGTCCAGCAGAACGATGCCATGGGCTTTGCGAAGCCGTTCCGCCGGGATGGCTTTGTCGGCGTTTCGCTGCATGGCTTCGAGTTTTCCAGTCAGCTTGCGGACCCGGTTGTCGAGCGCCGCCTTGTCCGCCCCGGGCGCAAAGTTCGCGAGGCCCAACACAATCAAACCAAACATGATTATCTTCATAGGCGCGTACCTTCGTCTCTCACTTTGATTTTCGCAAATGGACGGATTTGACGGATCTCATCGTTGTTGCAATCCCAGATCTGCAACGCGCCCACGTTCTCCTTTTTGCACCGATCGTATGCTTCGGGCAAGGCGCGTTTTGCGAGTTTGCGTTCCCGGACGCCGGACTCATTGCAGCCAAGCAGGAGCGCGTGCGGTTTGTAAACCCGCGGGCGGCCAATGACGCGCGTCGCGCCCGGTGGCAGCGATGGCGCGGGGCGTTTGTCCAGCACGAGGAAACTCAGCGGCAGACTGCGCAGGTCCAGGCCGGCCAGCTTTGCGAAGCGCGTCCAGCCGCCATCTGTGAACAACCCTGCGGGCGAGGGGGCGAAATGGTGGCACCAATGCGGCTCGTTCTCCGGCGCGAGCATCCCGCATCGCGCTTGATGCACGCAGGGCGCGACAACGTGGAAGCGCTCGCGCAGCCATTCGCGGAGCGCAATGAGCGCGCGACTCGCTTCGCGCGTTCCCGGTTCGACCCAGAGCACGGCGTCGGCTTCTGCCGCAAAGTCGGCGAGGTCGCTGCTTTGCTCCGGCGACAACTCAGTGAGCACATGACTGATCAGCAGTGTGAACGGCGGCGTGCCGGTCGGCGCTGCCCCGGATTGCCGGGGCCAGGTTAAATCTGGAACGGCCTTCACTTCCAGCGTTGGGTACTTTGCCTTGGCGCGACCGGCCGCGAACGACATTGCCAGCGGCGAGCGATCCCAGAGATAAAGCGCGCTCACGGCATTGGTGCCGAAGTGGTCGAGGAACGCCCGCGCGGCGATGCCACTGCCGCAACCCCAATCCAGCAACCCGCCGCGCGGCGGAGTCCAGCCGCGGTGCGCCAGTTCGGCCAGCACATAGTCCCACTTCCAGCCGATGCGCTGGGCGAACGTCGCGTCGTAACTGGCAAGGTCCGATGCGCATTGCCAATAGTCCGTCGCGCCCGCCGTTCCCGCGAGGAAGGCAGCGCGCAGGCGTTCGAGCGCCGTCCAATCAATCGCGTCCGGGTTCATCAGCCGCAATCCGAGGCCGATCCGGCCCGATTGGTCTCCATGGTCGGCAACATGGGTCAATTCGTCCTCGCGCCTGCAGCCACGAGCAAGGAATCGAGCGCGTGGTGTTCGATCCCGAAGAATGCCTTCAACTCCCGGATTCGCCGCAAGACACTCTCGTCGGAAAACGATTCTCGTTCCCGGACGGCGGCGATCATCAGGTTCTTGGGCGTGTGCTCGCCGGTGACGAACTCCATGACTTTGGTGCGGTAACCGGCCCATTCCAGATGAAGCGCGCGCAAGCCGTCGGTGACCCACTCCGCCAGGCGCTCCGCCATGATGCCGTGCATCAGGACGGGCGCCAACGGCGCGGGCCGGCCAAGTTGCGGGCGCAGTTCCTGGTGACAGCACGGCGCGACGACGATGAGCTTGGCGCCGAGTTCGATGCCCCGTTTGATCGCGTCGTCGGTCGCCGTGTCGCACGCGTGCAAGGCGATGAGGGCGTCCACACGGGGCAGTTTCGCGGACTCAATCGTGCCTGCCCTGAATTCCAACCCGTCGGCGCGAATCTGCCTGGCCAGTTTGTTCGTGGCCGCGACCAGTTCCGTGCGGGTTTCGACGCCAATCACGTTCACCGGTTGCTTCCAAACGCGATGGAACAAGTGCCACAGGCCGAATGTCAGATAACCCTTCCCGCAACCCATGTCCGCGAATTCGAGCGCCGGCTTCCGATCCGGTGTCGTGGCATCAACTGTCGGAGCGGGATTGGCCGCATCGAAACCCGGCGGCCTGGCCCACCCGCACTCCCTCGCGAGATGCGAGAAGATTTCCAGATAACGGTTGACCTGCCGATGTTTGTCGGCCATCGAGGCGCGCAATCTGCCGTCGCGATCGAGAATGCCGAGGCCCTGCAACCAGTCCCGCGCCGAGGCGTCGAGCAACCCGGCGCGTTTCCGGTCATGCTCACGAGACGGGGCGGCCTTGCTCGACGGTTTGTGGTCAATGAGCCGCGCCGCGCCGTTCGCGCCGGCGATGAACTGCCAGTCGCGCGCCGTCGTGCAAAGCAGCGCGCTGCGGAAATTGTGATTGAGTTCCCCGCGCAGCCAGGTTTCGGTTTCGCCCACTGGCAGGTTCTTCGTCTCGTCACGCGTCGGGAAACGCAGCGTCAGGGAAAGGCGCATCGTGCCCTTCAGCTTCACGGCGCGGCCCAGAATTTTCTTCGGCCCGGTGTCCGGTGAAACCGGCGCGGACAACACGAGCCGGACGAAGTTGCCGCGCTCCAGGCTGGCGGCGGCTTCACCGGCGAAGCGATCTATCGGTCCGGGTTGATTCACGTTGCGGCAGTATGGCCGGAATGCTTCGCTGGCGCGAGCCAAACTCAGAAGGCGGCTTGCCCCGTCTGTCCCGCCCGTGCTATGAGAACCCGGTCGCCGGAAGGAAGCGCTGGAAGCCGTCTGCACGCAGAACCTTGAGCCAGGACCATGAACGTAAAAACTCGACATGCCCCGCCGTGGATCTGGATTGTGCTGATCTCGGCGGTCATTGCGGCTTTCCTCGACTGGGTGTCGCAGACCCACCGGGCGGGTCCGCTCTTCGGCGGATCGTTGCGCTGGGTCGGCCCGGTCAGCAACGCCGAACAGTCGTTCCTCATTATTTCCGAGAACATGGCCAGCAACAGCATCTATTCGGAACACCGCGCCGCCGGCGGGATGCTCATCCTCGGCGGCATCCACGGGCGCAACGACCGCGCGAGACTGCCTGACGCGAGTTCGGCGGTTTTGGTTTATGGCGATATTGTGGACGAGGGCAGTGGCGGCACCGTGGTCCAGGGTTCTGGAAACATCTTTGGGAAGTATTCGAGCGCGGCTTTCGTTCTGGGCAAGAGCGTGGTCACGAGCGTTGAGGACGCCGGTGGATTTTACGTCGCGGGGGACTTGAACGGTGCCTACGGCGCATACTTTCTCAACATTCGCGGCGACGTGACGAACCGCGCAGGCAGCGGCGGCACGGCCGCCGTTCTTTTTAGCGGCAACAACCTGATGGGTTATCACGGTGTCACGACGCTTCCTCAACCGGAAGGTGGCAGCGTTTATGGAGACTCGATGGCGGCGGGCTGGTATCAGCACGGCAGGATCGTTCAAGACGGAATCTATTACGGCCCACCAACCAACGGCGCTGGAACCGACGAATCGGTCGTCCGCACTCCGGGTGCCTTCGGGCTTTATTTCCGGGGCGGCGTCCAATCACTCGGGGGGACCAACGCGAGCGGCCTTTATTTCGGCGAGGTCAGCAGCTACACCAACAACGGAAATCACGGCGGCAACGTGTACGGCGTGAACATCAATAGCATGACCAACCAGACGTCGGGCCAGGCGGTCGGTTTGCGGATCGGTCCGATTTCGGCCGGCGACGGCCGCAAATTCGCCATCTACGATGAGAGCGGGGCACCGTCATTGTTGGGAGTCATCCACGGTGACGGCCGCGGATTGACCAACCTGCCCAATTCCGTGATCGCCAGTGGCACCGCCACGCTCGCCCACGGGACGAACCGCGTGCTGACCGCTGCCGCCCATCCGACCAACCGCTTTTCGCTCACGTATCGCTCGCTGGACGGAAACGCCTCGAGTCTCGCGTTCAGAAACATCGAAGAACACGCCGCTTTCACGATTGTTTCCGGGCTCACGTCGGACACCAACCAGGTGGATTGGATCATCATCAAACCGTGAAGCCGCGCGTGAGCCAAACTTCGCAAGCCCGCCACCGGAGCTGAATTCATGGCTGCCCCACGTTCGACTGGAAAACGTTTGCCGGCCGGGTTGTCCCTTGCCGCGGTTTCGCTCCTCGCGTCCGCCGTGGCCGCCGGTTCGACCGAGCGGCAAATCACCGCCAGCCCGCGAGGCCACATCCTCACCAACATCGGCGTCTGGTCGCGCGACGGGCGGTGGATCGTTTATGACACGCGCTCCGATGCCCCCGGGTCTGTCTTCGACGGCCAGACTATTGAGCGCGTCAACGTCGAGACCGGCGAGGTCCAGGTGCTTTACCGCGCAACCAACGGCGCGCACTGCGGCGTGGTGACGTGCAGCCCGGTCGAGGACAAGGTCGCGTTCATTCTCGGGCCGGAGCATCCCACGCCGGACTGGCAATACTCGCCTTACCATCGGCATGGCGTGGTGGTGGACATGAACCGCCCGCTCGTGGCCGTGAATCTCGACGCGCGCGATCTCGCGCCGCCGTTCACGCCGGGCGCCCTCCGTGGCGGATCGCACGTCCATGTCTTCAGCGGCGACGGCCAGTGGGTGAGCTACACTTACGAGGACCACGTGCTGGCGAACTTCACCGAGGAAACCGCCGACCACGAAATCAATCTTCGCAACGTCGGCGTCAGCGTCGCGGGCAGGCCGGTGCGTGTTCCGAAAAATCATCCGCGCAATCACGACGGCGAATGTTTCTCCGTCCTCGTCACCACGACAAGAGCCAACCCGCGTCCCGGCTCGGACGAAATCCGGCGGGCATTCGAGGACGCGTGGTTGGGCACGAATGGTTACGTGAAGCCCGACGGTTCGCGGCAGAAGCGCGCGCTGGCGTTCCAAGGCGAAGTCATCACGGCAAATGGCCAGGCGATATCCGAGGGTTTCATCGTGGACCTGCCGGAGGACCTGACCGTTGCCGGCGATGGCCCGCTCGCCGGCACGGCTACGATGCGTCCGCGTTCGCCGAAGGGAGTTACCCAACGCCGGCTGACGTTCACGGCGGAGCGGAAATTCCCGGGCCTGCAGGGCCCGCGCCATTGGCTCCGCAGCGCGCCCGACGGTTCGCGCATCGCGTTTCTGATGAAGGACGACGCCGGTGTCGCGCAACTCTGGACGATCTCCCCGAATGGCGGCAAACCGGTTCAGGTCACGCGCAATCCGTCCGGGATCGCTTCGGCGTTTTCCTGGAGCCCGGACGGCGCGCACATCGCGCACGTCATGGACAACAGCGTGTGCGTGACCGAAGTGGCGTCAGGCGCAACGACCCGCCTGACACCGCGCTCCACGGACGATCTGTCGCCGCGGAGCGAGGCCTGCGTTTTTTCGCCGGACGGAAAGTCCATTGCCTTCGTCCGGCGCATGCCGGGGAAATCTGGCGCGATGAATCAAATCTTTGTTTGCTCGACCAGCTTGTAACCGTGGCGGCGAGTGGCGGGCGGCTTCATGCCTCGCGGCTTGTGAGGCCGCTCCGAATCGCCTAAGGTGAATCCGTGATCTACGGCGCGTCACTCGACGAGTTGCTCCAGAAAGTCTGGGACGGCCAGCGCATCCACCAAGCCGGGGCGCTGCGGCTTTCCCGGCTGCCGCTGGAGGAACTTGGCGCGCTGGCGGATCGCCGGCGGCAACTGACGAAGGCCAAGGCTTATGGCGGGCGCGGCAACGAGATCGTCACCTACAACGTGGACCGCAACGTCAACTACACGAACGTCTGCAACGTCTATTGCAAGTTCTGCGCGTTCTATCGCACGGAGCAGGACGACGATTCCTATGTCATCACGCTCGACGCGATGGATCGCAAGATCGAGGAAACGGTCGCACTCGGCGGCAACCAGATTCTCATGCAGGGCGGGCATCATCCCAAGCTCACCAAGCAGTGGTATCTCGATTTGCTCGCGCACATCAAGGCGAAGTTTCCGCAGGTGAACATCCACGGCTTCAGCCCGAGCGAGTTCATCCACTTCCGCGAGGTGTTCAACGAGCCGCTGGAGAAAATCATTTCCGATTTCAAGGCGGCCGGCCTTGGCTCGATTCCCGGCGGCGGCGGGGAAATTCTCGTGGACCGCGTGCGCCAGCGCATCTCGCCGCTCAAGGCGATGAGCGACGACTGGCTTGAAGTCATGGACGTTGCCCACCGGCTCGGGTTGTATTCGAGCGCGACGATGATGTTTGGCCACGTCGAAACGATTGAAGATCGCATCGAGCATCTGGAGCGCTTGCGCGCGCAGCAGGAGAAGTCTTTGAGTTACGCGAAAACACCCCTCTCCCCGTCCCTCTCCCCATCCGATGGGGAGAGGCTGGCCGAATGCCGGGTGAGGGAAAGTTCGACGGGCCACTTCACCGCGTTCATCTGCTGGACGTTTCAAGCGGAGCATACCAAACTCCGCGCGCCCACCGTTGGCGCGCACGAATATCTCCGCACCCAGGCGCTGGGCCGCATCTACCTGGACAACTTCGACAACGTGCAAAGCTCGTGGGTCACGCAGGGGCCGGACATCGGGCAGGTGGCGCTCAAGTTTGGCGCGAACGATCTCGGCAGCATCATGATCGAGGAAAACGTGGTGTCCCAGGCCGGCACCACATTTCGCATGAACGTGGACGACATGCACCGGCTCATCAAAGACCTCGGCTACGAGCCGCATCAGCGGGACAATTGGTATCGGCTGCTGAATTGACGGATGTGCTCATCGTTGCGCCCCAAACACGCTCGCCAGAATCACCTCCTTGGTCTTCCAGATCAGCGCCATGGTCATCGCCAGCGGCAGGAGCACGAGCAGAATGAGCACCCAAAAATAAGCGCGTTCCAGGACGAGGGCGATGACGCGAAGAAAAAACGGCAGGCCGGGGATCTGCGTGGTGGCGATGTACAGCCCGGCCAGCAAAAGCAGCCCGAGCAACAACACCCGGTTGAGCAACGTGAACTGGCGGGTTTCCTGCCTCAAGGTTTCGTCGGGGAGCATCGCGCCGAGCCGTTGCAGCACGAGATTCAGATTGAACAAAAACAGCAGACCCGACAACGCGAACACCAGCACGGCAAGAGCGAAGAATGCGCTGTCCGGAACCCGGTTCCACCAGTAGAGGAACGGGCAAAGTCCAAGATTGATCAAGCCGAGGAGCCGTGCCCGGTCGAGCGCCGCGCGCCACGGGCGTTCCTGCTTTTGGAACGCTCCCATTTCACCGAGGCCGTAGAGGAGCAGCCCGAGCGTGGCCAGCGCCGGCGCGATCTCCAGGGACCGCAGCCAGTCCGCCCGGGCCGTCTGCACACAAACGATCAGCGCCGCCGGCAAGCCCCAGAACAGTGACGACAGGCCGCGCGCCAGACGACCCAGCGAGCGGAGGAGGTCGGCGTTGGGCGGCGCATCAGGCATGGTTTTTGAAAACGAGGGTGGAGGATAGAGGATGGAGGATGGAGCGGCAACCCGCCTCGATGTTTGCCATCCTCGATCCTCCATCTTCGATTCTCAAGGGCGACAGGGTTAGAAGCTCAAGTAGGTGTAAGCCTTCAATCCGCGCTCGTATTCGTCGAGCAGGCGCATGGCTTCGGACGGTTTCATCCGGTCGGATTTGATGGCCTCGTCCATTTGCGCCTTCATCTGCCGCTTCAACTCGTTTTCGTCATACTGCACCGAGGCAAGCGCCTGGACGATGGTGTTGCCCTCGATGATTTCCTCGACGTAATAGCCCGCGGGTTCGTCCGGCTCGAGGAAGACATGGACCTCGTTGACGCGGCCAAAAAGATTGTGCAGGTCGCCCATGATGTCCTGATAGGCCCCCATCAGGAAAAAGCCGAGGTAGTACGGCTCAAGCTGGCCGTTGCCGTTGGTATTGAGTTTGTGGAGCGGCAGCGTGTCGCGCACGTCACGCAGGTCAATGAACTTGTTCACCTGGCCGTCCGAGTCGCAGGTGATGTCGGCCAGCGTCGCTTCGCGCATGGGCCGCTCGTTGAGCCGGCTGACCGGCATGATGGGAAACAAATGCCCGAGCGCCCAATGGTCCACCAACGACTGGAAGACGGAGAAATTGCAGAGATACTGGTCGCCGAGGCTGTCTTCGAGCTTGCGAATCTCCTCGGGCACGTAGGCCTGGCCTTTGAAACTCTGCACGACCGCCTGGCTGATCTCCCAGTAGAGGTTTTCAATCTTCGCCTTTTCCGGCAGGTCCATCATCCCCAGCGTGAACATGTGCTGCGCGTCATCGCGGCGCTCGAGCGCGTCGTGGTAGGCCTCGAGCTTGTTGAGCTTCGCCAGGTTCTTGCGCATGTCGAGCAGTTCGCGGACGAGCGGATGTTCCTGGTCGCCGTAGGGCAAAAAATCCCCAAGGCGCGTCTTCTCAATCGAGCCAAAGACCTCGACGATAAGCACGCTGTGGTGGGCCACGACCGCGCGGCCGCTTTCGCTCACGATGTCAGGGTGCGGCACTTTCTCGGCGTTGCACACGTCGGCGATGTAATAAACGATGTCGTTGGTGTATTCCTGAAGCGAGTAGTTGGTGGAGCTGTCGAAGGCCGAGCGGCTGCCGTCATAATCCACGCCCAGGCCGCCGCCGACGTCCAGGTGCTCGATCTCGAATCCGAGCTTGCGCAGTTTGGCGTAGAAGCGCGTGGCTTCCTGCACGGCCTTCTTGACGGTGAGGATGTCGGGAATCTGCGAGCCGATGTGGAAATGCAGCAGTTTGAGGCAATGGGCGAGGTTTTCGGCCTTGAGCATTTCGCCGGCAGCCAGGATTTCCACGGTGCTCAGGCCGAACTTGGCGTTCTCGCCGCCGCTGTCGGCCCAACGGCCCGCGCCGCGCGCCAGCAGCCGTGCGCGGATGCCCACCAGCGGTTCGACCCCGAGTTGCTTCGAGACGTTGATGATCTGCCGCAACTCCTCCAGTTTCTCCACGACCATGATGACCCGTTTGCCCAGCTTGATGCCGAGCAACGCCATCTTGATGAACTCGGTGTCCTTGTATCCGTTGCAGATGATCAGGCTGCCGACCTGGCTTTGCAACGCCAGCCCCGCGAACAACTCCGGCTTGCTGCCGACCTCCAGCCCGAAATCGAACGGCTTGCCGGCGTCGAGAATCTCTTCCACCACTTCGCGCAACTGGTTGACCTTGATCGGAAACACGCCGCGATATTTCCCCGTGTAATTGTACTCGGCGATGGAGCTGCGGAAGGCGAGGTTGATGGACTCGACGCGATGCCGCAGGATGTCTTGAAACCGGATGAGCAGCGGAAACTTCAGCCCGCGTCCCTTCGCCTCCTCGATCACGTCCGTGATGTCCACTGCGACACCCGCGTCCTGCAAGGGCCGCGCCACGACGTGACCCGCTTCGTTGATGTCGAAGTAACGAGCGCCCCAGCGATGGATGTTGTAAAGATTGCGCGCCGCGGCGATGTCCCACGGCTCGCTGACTTCGGTCGGGTTGCTCATGGTGTTGCTGCGAACCGGAGGCACTATAAAAAGCCGCATGGAGAATGCAACAGGCGCGGAAGAAAAAGTTTTCACAGCGTATGCAACAGGCGCGCGGTCGCGACCGGGAAAAAGGTCTTGGGGCGAAAGAAGCGCTATTCGGCGAACGCGCCGGACCGCGACGCGCAACTCAGCATGTTGAAGATGTCCCCGGACTGGGGCGCGAAGCCGTTCGTGAACGAAACCTGCGACGCGCCGTCACGCGACGCGACAGGTTCAAGCGCCTGCAACGGATCGGGCACGATCCCGGCGCAGACGACGACTTGATGTGCGGTGCTCATAAATCAGTTTGGCCGCGAAAAGGCAGAGAAAAACCGGGCAACTCGCACGCCGTTTTCGCAGTCAAGAAGACCTTTGCCTGGGGTGTGCCGAGTGGTATTGTCCCCTCGTATGTTGACCGAATACTTGAACGCCGCAATGGCCAGGGCGCATTACGAATTGCTGGATGGCGGGGAGGGGTTCTACGGTGAACTTCCCGGTTTCCAAGGTGTGTTGGCACAAGCGGACACGTTGGAAGCCTGTCGTGGCGAACTGGCGAGCACGCTTGAAGATTGGTTGCTGTTCCGTATTTCCCGACAACTCCCGATTCCAGTGGTGGAAGGCTTGGATCTTACGGTCAAAGAATCGCCGGCTTTCGCCTGATGCCCCGCTTCGGCCCCATCAAGCGCCGGGAATTGGTCGCCTGCCTTCGACGATTGGGCTACACCGGGCCATACGCAGGTGGAAGACACGAGTTCATGCTGCGGGGAACGGTGTCGGTCACCATTCCGAATCCTCACGGGAGCGATATCGGGCCAAACCTGCTGGCCAAGGTGCTGCGTCAAGCCGGGATCACTCGCGACGAGTGGGAAGCGCTTTGAACCGGATCGAGGACGGCGGGCAGCATCATTTCATTCTTCCACCTTTTTCAAATCCGCAATCCGCAATCGGCAATCTGCAATTGAAGGGCGGGTTCAAGCGTCTGCAACGGATCGGGCACGATCCCGGCGCAAACGACGATTTGGTATGCAGTGCTCATAAATCAAGTTGGCCGCGAAAAGGCGCAAGCGCTGGGTGGTTCTGGAACCCAGCCTGATAAAACAAACATCGCCGCCAGTGATCGACGAACTCACGCTATTTACAAAGGCACACAGTATTGGCATGAATGCCCCAGTTCGCGTGAATGCAATCGGATTTTTGGATGCCTTTTACCGCGCCAAGCATGATCAGGCGAGCCTGCTCAATGAATTGGGGGGCATCCTCGCGTCCGGGTCCGCTGCGGTTCGGATCATCCCGTTCGGGTGTGAAACCGAGTCCGTTGGGTGGTTCGACCATCGAGCCAAGGGCAATCGTCACACAACACTGATTCACCAGCAGGATCGGCTCAGCGAGTTCCGCCTCGACTACACCTTTACGCAGGCCGGTCAGAAGTGCAGCAAGTCGGGTCGGTTCTTCGTGCTCCAGCACCCGGACTACCGGAAGGTGTTCGTGGCGCTCACCGTCGAGCCGAGTGTCTTTTTCGACAAGGCGTTGATGCCGTTCTTCACCGGGCTTTATCCGAAGGTTCTGCTGACGTTCATCACGCACAAGCGGCTGAAGCGGCTGATTGAGGAATTCAAGGCTAGCGGCGGCTACCCAGCTCTCGTTATCACGCGGGCATCTCAACGCCTCCGGTACCAAGAAAGCTCGCACTTCAAACACGCCATGCCGGTAATAAGCTGGCCACAAATGACGTTGGATCACGCTTTCGACTGGGTGCGACAAAATAACGGCTGGTTTCAGAGCATCGAATTCGAGGTCAAAGACTCGGATCGAACTGCGGCGACAATCTCAGTGACGCGGCAGGGAATCGTGAGGGCGAACGGGCTGCTCCAACGGGCCTACAACGGCTTCACGCTCCCGGTCTGCAAGACGATCCACGAGAACATCACCCTGTTCAGCCGCCGTGCGCGATTGGCTCACCCAGATTTATCTACATCACCGCTAGTGATCGAGTTTGACACTGACCAGTTCAGCGAGGTCGAGGAAAACAAGCGGCTGGTGCAGGCGATGCGCAAGCTGCGCACGGCATCCGTCTCTGTCCTTCACGGCAACCCTTACCTCCACCTGTCCTTGCTCGATTACTTCGACGGCAGCGCATTTGATCTGTGGGTCCTCGATGACCGCCGGATCATCATCGTGCCCCAGTTGAAGGGATCGGTTGCGTCCATCAAACGGCTGGTCAACCACATATTCGACGACTACGCGGAAGGCCATCTGTCGAGCTATCAAGGAGCGGGCCAATGAGCGACAACGGTAAACAGCGTGTCCTCGACGACAACGACGATTATCAAGATTCGGTGTTTGCCATCATCGGTTTCGCCAACTTCTACCGCTTCGATGACACGACCAGAACGATGCGTCCGGACGTGATTGTGTTTCAGGGCCGCAGGCTAACACCCTCACCCGCCAAGGCTGTAAACAGTGACGGCAACCCGGTTGAATTCGTCACCCCGGACGTGGGCGTTCTGCTTCCGTCGAACTCCGGCGTGCTCGCAGAAGTGAAGAAGAGTTTCCCCGCAGATGAAACACACTGGTTCGACGACTTCAAACAGTTGTCGGCCTACGACGACGACCTGACCGGTTGGCCTTCAGCCTCTGGTACTGTGACCGCGCACGACGTGGTTCTGCTCGTCCACTGGTCGCGAGGCCGCGCCGTCTGCAAGTTTTACGACAGGCACCAAGGGCGAGAAATCCAGTTCCAGCGTCCATTCTGTATCGTGGAGTTCAACCGCTCGAATGAACGGCAGGCATACTTTTCGTTCCGAACCGCCAAGGGCAACCTGAGTGACTCCGCTGTGAATACGAAGCTCGAAAACGGCATTCAAGTGCCGATGCTCGCACTTACTCGAGAATATTCCGAGATCAAGATTTACGACAGCGAACCGCCGCTGGCGTACATGCTCCACCTGATCTGGGAACAGGTCATCAACAACAAGGCATCCGAAAACCCGAAGTATCCGGCGCTGAGAAGAAAGCAGCGGATTGACGTTGAGGTATCGGTCGAGGAAGTGGTCAATGAACTCCACGAAAGATTCAGCTTTCGCCGACTGCATACACAAGCCAGCGACCGTCAGCCCAAGATTCCAAAAGCGGAGTGGGTGCAACGTGCGTTCGACAGGCTTGTGAAGGCTGGAGAGGCAGAGTGGTCGGATCGCGCCGACGGGAAGCTCAAGGCCAAGTTCACCAAACACGATGACGTAATGGCCCACTTCGTCGAGCTATGCGCAGCGGATGAAGAAACCACCAAGCAGATGCAACTCTTCAAAGAGAACCGTTAACCACAGGCTAGGCTTGATAGTGAATTCTCCGCCGAATGCAAACCACGCGTGCCGGCGCGAAAAGGTGACGCGACAGGTTCAAGCGTCTGCAACGGATCCGGTACGATCCCGGCGCAAACGACGATTTGGTATGCGGTGGTCATAAATCAGGTTGGCCGCGAACAACGTCACCTTTTCAGTCCACCGGAGTGCGGATAAAAGCACGACACTATTGACCACCCATGATGTCTTCACGCTTCCGTTGAATCAAAGAGGCATCAAAGGCTGCTTTCCGCCCAATAGCAAGACGTCGAAGGCATCTGCCACGGGAATCTCGACTTTGTCCTGTTCGACAAGAACAGTCGCCAGCGCGCCAAGTTCCTCCGGCAAGCCAGCCGCCAGACAATCGCCCCATACGTTCCTTGCAACGCAAATCTTCTCAACATGTTTGGCCAGCGAAGCTGCGCGGGCGAGAGTTTTGCCAGTGACACTCCGTTGAGCATCCGTGTTGTTCTCAAAAACATCGAAGGGGCCTTTGGCAATACCAGCCGTCAAGCCGATCTGCAGCTTCGTCACTTCACCCAAGAGCCAATACATTTCCGCCACATGCTGGCTTATTCCAGCGGAGAATCGAAGTGCCCACAGCGGATCTAGGAAGCAGACTGCAAGCGCATCCACTAGCTCCCGCCCACCCGTGGTTTGGAATCTCAAGGCCCAACGGGGCGCCAATTGCCCGATAGCCTTGACCGCCCAAGGAATGTCATGCTCTGCCAACTTCTTCATTGGAACCAAATCAACAAAACACACGTATCCATCTACAGAGGACGGTGGAACGGCCAATGTTCGTTTGGGATCTGAAGTCGAGTGGTCAAGTGGCATGAACAAATTCGTCCACGAACGCAGGTCGTTTTCATCCTTATTAACTCGGTCAGCTTTGACGGCGTCCCAAGTATATTTGTGAAGACGCTTGAGCAAGCCTAGCAGGCGGGAGTTCTCCGGCAACACAGACAATCTAGTCACCAAGTCCGCAGCTAACGGATCAAGCCGACGTGATTGAAAACGAGTTCGGTAAATATCGGTCAATATCGGCCCCGCGTCCTCAAGTGCGCGAAGTTTGTGTTCCGCAGAATGCAGACATTCCTCCGCTTTCGACTGCTTTCTATTTGCCGCGTGCTGCAACGCCCACTCGAGTTGATGCGCTATGCTTGCGGTGCCCCATTCTGGACTTTTCTCTCCGATGCAATCTACAAGCGCCGAGAACACGTCGAATGTTTTTCGTCCATGTTTGAGCACTTGTGCTGTCCTTGCGGCGGTGACCTTCGCATCAATTTCGGACCACAAGTCTGCCGAGAAATCCACAAGCGCACGGATTTCTCTGGCCTTGGGTAAGTGCGTGACCCAGTCGCGGTCATTGCCCTTCGGGGTCAATCGCACCTGCTTATCTGCATCCACCATGAAATATTCCTTGCCCAGTTGCAGCAGTGACGACAGCGGTTCCGAAAGCCCCTTCTCGGCATCCAAGTCAAGTGTAACAGTCTTGCCCTGCCTGTGATGGTAGATACGTGCGTGTGGGAGCCCCCGCATGTAATGGAGCAAGGCGAATATCTTGTTGAGTGTTGTGACAGCCGTGGAAACCGCTACACCCTTTCCTTGCTGACGCATCGAATCAAACCGCCACACCGTGAAGGCAAGCACATTGAGGAATTCGTCTGAAAGTGTATTGAACGCCCTGTCGATTGTCACCCCGCCCTCGGCGCTTTGGGAAAACCGGTTGTAAGATTCAGTGAGTCCAGCGTCACAGAGCAAGTCCAGCCCAATGCTTAGTGCGTCCGTGGTCAGCCCCGTCTCCGTCTTGAGTTCGGAGAAGTTCATCCCGGCTCTTCGCCAGAAAGCCCGAGGCTTCGTTGCGTCGTTGACCTGTTCGTAGTGGACAATCGTCGCAGTTTTGATAAGACCCATGGTCAACGAATCAACCTGACCCGGTTCGATTGACTCCGTTTCAGCGGGTGACTGGATCGCAACGACCTTCGTACCAATGTTCGTTTCGATTGCATCGACGAATTGCTTCGCCAGCACGGGACCGTAATAGTCGTTCAAACTGGTCAGTTCCAATTGCCAAGTGGAAGGAAAGCCTGCGCCTCGCAGTGCTTCCTGGAAGTTGCGAAGAAGGCTGACATCCATCCAAAAGCCGACGACGTCATACAAGGCCAACGCTTTGTGACGGATCGTAATGTCCTCTCGGAGTTGTCCCCGCATTACTTTCACGACAACATTCAGAAGTGGCGATTTAGCGGTTGCGTCGAATCCCGTAAGAGAACCCAGATCGGACGATAACTGCGCATGACACATTGGGGCCAGCAAAAGGCGCTGGCCATCGGGCAAACCAAAGAACCGCATCTTGTGGAAGAAGGAAACGAGCTTGGTTCGCGGTTCAAGCATGGACTCAATATAACTCCGGTCAAGACACCTCGGTCGAAGCAAGCTCCAACGAACAGCGCGAGGATGTGAAAAGCTCACGAGGAGTCCCAACTTGCTAAGTCCGTCACGTAGAACCTCAGGCTCGTACCGCGAGAAGAGGTCGGAATAAGCAAGTGTCGCGTCGACATTGAATGGTCGGTTGAGACGATGAGTTACGGCTTCACGCACTTCGCCCAAGAACTCGTGGAAATCTTCCGAGGTGAGCGACCGACAAACGATTGGCGGTGGAATCGCTGGAAGGGATGAAGACTCACTAACACCTCCGTTCCCGAGGAACGCCTCCCCTCTCGCTCGCTCCTGACGCACTGCTGCGTCGTCGTTTTGAAGAAGCACGACGACTTGAAGCTGCTTGCGCAGCATCGTCGGCACGTAGTTGAGCGAATCTCGTAAAGAGCGGCCATATTCCAACTCCGAGGTGAACAGAACACTCGGCCCAGTGTTCATCGGCAGGTAAGCCGCGGCATTCAGATGTCGCAACCGTGGTAGATATCGCTGAAAAGTCGTTGAATCTTCAGACGCCAGCAATCGAAATGCGTGATAGCTCGCGTTATTGGTTGCGATAATGACGGACGGATTCGCTTTTGCCAACTTCTGTGCAAGTTGCTCGGCGAACTCTCTAAGTCGTGATGTTGAGACTGTCGCCATCTTAAGAAACCCTCAAACCGTAGCACGTTGGACGCACACGGCCAACACAAAAACTGCAATACTACAAAACATTCAAGACGTTAGGCAGCATCTGCGGTGTGTCTGATCTCCGTCTATCCGTGGTTGAGATCAATTCTCCGCCGAGTGCAAGCCGCCCGTGCCGGCGCGGAAGGCCACGGCCATGCGCTCAGGATTTTCCGGCGAGGCAGAGGCGCAGTTCCACAGGCACGCGCCGCAGTGAACGCATTTCTCGCGGTCAAGATTCGGCACGCCGTTTTCGCCGGGCGTGATGGCCTGGCCGGAACACACCTCGACGCACAGCTTCGTGCCGCAGCGCTGGCATTGGTTCGGGAAAACAAACGCGACGTGGTCGGCGTAGCCGGGCGGCGCTTGCACCTTGCCGCCGAGCAGGAGCGCGTCCTGGTGCGAGACGAGCAGTTGGCCGTCGTAGGGAATGGCCGGTCAGCCGGCGCGTTCCATGAGCGCGGCGTGCGCGGAAACCCCGCGCGCGTAACAGATTGAGGTGAAAACAATCGCCAGCAGCCCGGAAGCGATTCCGCACAGGATTGAGCGTTGGTGCGCTATACCCTTTCAGGACGATGGCCTTCGTAGCAGGGCGGGCCGGGAGAAGCAAGCGGGTTCGTGGAAAAATCCCGGCTCGTAGCCGCGGACGTGGGTCCGCGCTGCTTTCGGCCCGTGGATTTTCCGGATCGCGCGTATCTTCGCGGTCTGGAAACTTGCGCCGACTCACATCAGCGGCTACGGAGCCGGGTGGGATGTCACACAGCACGTTTGTCCAGCAATCTCCTCACATCCACAGCGTCCATGCCGGCCGCGCGGATCGCTTGCAAGCCAAGGTCCGTGTCCTCGTAGGCGCGGCAGCGTCCGGGCGGCACGCCAAGCTGCCGGGCCGCTTCGAGAAAAATGTCCGGCGACGGTTTCTGGCGCGCCACGTCCTCGCTGGTCACGATTGCCGCGAAGAGGTTGCGGATGCCGAGAAACTCCAGCACCCGTTCGATGACGCGATGCGTCCCGCCCGAAGCCACCGCCATCGGCAGTTGGCCGTGATGCGCTCGCGCGATGCCGACCACGGACGGAATCGGTTCGATCTCCGGCAGCAACGCGAGGTAGCCGGCTTCCTTCTCCCGGGCGATGGCCAGGCAATCCAGCGCCAGCCCTTGCTCATCGCTGAGGATTCTCGCGATGTCCCGCGTCGGCACGCCGCCCAGCGCGTAGAACCGCTCCTCGGTGAAGTGAAATCGGTGCGTGCGCGCGAGCCCCTGCCAGACGCGCCAATGCAGCGGCATCGTGTCCGCGAGCGTGCCGTCGCAGTCGAAGATGAGGGCTTTGATTTCCATCGGCCAGTCGAGGTTGAGGCAGTTACAGAGTTACAAAAGTTACCTGCGTTATATGGGGTGCGTGGTGCGCTGGCGCGCGAAGTATGAACCGATGTGACTCATGTAACCCAGGCAACCGATCAGGAACCCAGCACCGCCAGCCTTTCCTCCAGGTCCCGCGCCATAAGCGGCTCGATGATGCCGTCCAGATTCCCCTCCATCACCGAGGACAGATTGTAGAGCGTCAGTTCGATGCGGTGATCCGTGACGCGGTTCTGCGGGAAGTTGTAGGTGCGGATGCGCTCGTTGCGTTCGCCGGTGCCGACCTGCGCCTTGCGCTGCGCGGCGTATTTGGCGTTTTCCTCGGCGACGCGCGCATCGAGCAGGCGCGAGCGCAACACTTTCAACGCCTTGGCCTTGTTCTTCTGCTGCGAACGCTCGTCGGCGCAGCGCACGATCAGGCCCGTGGGTTTGTGGAGAATCTGAACGGCGGAGTCGGTGGTGTTCACGCCCTGGCCGCCTGGACCGGAAGCGCGGCAGACCGTGATGTCGAGGTCCTCCGGTTTGATTTCCACGTCCACCTCCTCCGCCTCGGGCAGCACAGCCACGGTGCAGGTGCTGGTGTGGATGCGGCCCTGCGCTTCGGTGGCCGGAACGCGCTGCACCCGGTGGACACCGCTCTCATATTTGAGCCGCTTGAACACCTCCAGGCCGGTGATCGCAAAAATGATTTCCTTGAAACCGCCCAGGTCGGACGGGCTGGAATCCATCGTCTCCACCTTCCACCCGCGCGCCTCGGCGTAGCGCGTGAACATCCGGTAAAGGTCGGCGGCGAACAGCGCCGATTCCTGGCCGCCGGCGCCGGCGCGGATTTCGAGGATCGTGTTGCGCGAATCCGCCGGGTCTGGCGGCACGACGCCGAATTGCACCGCCTGCGCGAGGCGTTTCTCCTCGGACTCGAGCCGGACGATGTCCTCGCGGGCGAGCACTGCCAGTTCGGATTCCGCCGGTTCACTCTGGAGCAGCGCGCGGTTCTGTTCCAGTTCCGCGAGGGTTTTGAGATACGCCGCGCCCGAGGCGGTCAACTCCTTAAGCCGGGCATACTCGCGGGACAACTCCTGCGCGCGTTGCGGGTTGTCGAACGCCTTCGGATCGCTCAACGCGGTTTCCACCTCGGTGAAGCGGCGCCGGAACTTTTCGATGTGCGGACGAAGGTCCATGTCTCAAGGTCGCCGCGGCTCGTGGGAGCGCGGCCGGATTTTTCCTGTGCTGCCGCGTGCTCACGAACGCGGCCACCAAAAGCAATCCGCCCGCGTCCCGGTTTCGGAACGGCGGGCGGTGTGCTGAAAACGGCTACTTCTTTTTCTTCTTGGTCGCGGCGAGGGCGGCCTGGGCGGCTTCGGTCTTGGCCTGGCGTTGCTGGAATTTGTCCACGCGCCCGGCGGTGTCCACAAACTTCTGCTGGCCGGTGTAAAACGGATGACAGACGTTGCAGATGCCCACGATGATCACCGGCTTGGTGGAGCGGGTCTTGATCACGTTGCCGCAGGCGCAACGGATTTCCGCGTCCACATACTTCGGATGAATGTCTGCTTTCATAAAAAGGGCGGAAAAAATACCACGCGCCGCCCCCCTGACAAGGCCGAATTTTGAACCGGTCGCCCGGCGGATTTCAATCCACCCGGCAACAAGCCGCCAGCCCCTGCAAGCCGCCGTCGCGACCGAAGCCGCTTTCCTTGTAGCCGTCGAACGGACTCGTCGGGTCGAACTTGTTGTAGGTGTTCGCCCAGACGACGCCGGCGCGCAGCTTGTTGACCATCTTGAATGCTTCTCCCTCTCCGCCTCGAACGGGGAGAGGGTTGGGGTGGGGTGTCGAAAACTTCCTTGTCCGTCCACACGCCCGCGCTCAAGCCGTAGGGGATGTTGTTCGCGCGCTCGAACGCCTCCTCCGTCCCGCGACTGCGGGATCAACACCGGTCCGAAAATTTCCTCCTCCGCCACGCGATATTCCTCGCTCGCGGGAGCGGGAGAGGATGTCCGCAGGACAGGTGAGGGTCGTTGGGTGAAAAAACAAATCTTCGCGTGCGTGACACCCGTGAGAAACGCTTGCGGGACAACTCGGTTGAAAATTCCGTTAAACATTTCAATTCAATACGAACTGACGAAAACTTTTCGGCGAACTCGGTCAAAGCTTTTTAACCGAAACCGTCCTCGCGCTCAATCAAAACGTCGCGCGTCATGCTCTACCAAAAAGAAAACCGCGTCATAAAATCCAAGAACCCAAATCCCGGCCTCTGGCACATCGTTCGCCACACCACGCCAGAACTTGAATTGGCCGCTTCCTCGCTCGTCGTAAACAAAGGGCGCTCCAAATGAATTGATGAATTTCTCGTCAGCCCGAAACTGTTCAAGCAGATCAACAATAAACTTCATGTTGGAATCAGAGCTGTCGGTGTTAGGGCAAAAATGGGCAAGGAGACCTCTTGTAATTTTGACGACGCACTGGGTGACTGACTCCCGATTCATCTTAACTGGCACACCCATCTCTCCCGTGGGCGTGACCACGGTGCTGGTTTGCATGTGTTGCGCGAAGTAATGTGTGAACCGCTGGGAGCGTTTGAAGGTTCTCCCAATTACCTTTTGTTCAAGAATCCATTGGCCGTCTGGAGAGCAATTGATTGGCGAGGTAACGAATGCCCGAAACTCCTCTTCAAGCTTTGAGTAACCGTTGTTGCAACGCCTACAGCACGGCACTGTGATTAGGTCAGACGGCAGAGGTGGCTTGAACAGATTCCGGGGAGGCACATGGTCACGAGTCAAATCCGTCTGTGAACCACAAAGATAACATTTTTCCTGTCTATTCATCCTTTCATTCTAGCTTGATGGTATGTTGCACGGTGTATCCGCAACACTTGCTACCATCACGGATTGCGCCCTGAACCGATCCTTTCGACACGCCAAGCTGTCTTGCAGCTTCAGCAGCGGACTTAAAGCGACGGCCATCAGACAAAATGACGGGCTTGCCAAAACGCAGTCTGAACTTGGCAAGTGGATCAAAGTTTCTCCAATCCGGCCATTTTCTCTCGCAGAATTCTCGTAACGCTTCTGGTGATTTCTTGAACGCTTCGGCCTGCATGAGTGTAAGCCGAGCGATTCCGTAGCCTCGACAGATTTGGCCTTTCCGCAAAGCCGACCTGACGTTGTTGGGATTGGCTTGGATTGCTTTTGCGGCTTGTTCAATTGAATCAAACACTCGACCAGTTTTCGCCCCTTGCACCTCGCACTTGCTCGTCAGCGGAAAGGCTGCGAGTGGCACTCGCTTTTGGGTAAGCCAACACGTTCTGCAAAGACATCCTTGCAGAAAGCTGACAGTCGGCGGCGCGTAAGGATGACCGTTGTTGCAGACGAGTCGCAGCTTGCCGTGAACCCCGGGGTATCCTTTGGAAACCACAGTGTAATTCACTTCGCTCGCCCGTTTCACAATCCGCCCCCACATTTCTTCCTCTGCTGTCTTGATGGTCGCAGGACTGAGGTCGAGCGAAATTTCGCCGTAGTCAGAGGGCAGCGGCACACCGCCTTTGATGCAAGCGTCTTTGATGATTTGTTTGAGATCGGAAAGATGTGTCACCGTATTTAACTCTTGAATCTCAATCAGGGTAATTCCCTTTCTCTTGCAAAACTCGCGACGACGACGGTCATGTTCCACCTGTCTTTCAAAAGCTGGCTTGCCACCCCAGCCCATTTGCGGTTCGTAATGTTGCCATCCATTGTGTTCAATCGCGAGCTTGAGTGAGGCGTTGTAAATATCCAGTTCAAGCGGGCCGCCGCCAATGCCGCGAAGCTGCTTGAGTCTGACTTTTTGGAATGGCAATCGAAGCAATTGTTCAGCGGCAGCTTTGCATTGTCTCTCTGCCAAGCCCGCGCTGCATACGGTGCAAAAAGTTTCCGTCTGCGCGAGGGAGGTGTAAGAACGAACAAACTTGTGTCCACGACTGCAAAGCCATTTTGAAGGATGCACGGCAGACTTTGCCATTTCGATCAGTTCACCGCCACGGGCAAGCGCCAATGCCGCGTATTCCTCTTTCGTGATTCGTGCATTGTCCGCGCATCTGGGACAACACAAGCCCTGCTGAATCGCGTTGTAAGGGGCGAAAGCTTCGTGACCGCAGCCTCGGAAACGAATGTGAAGTTTCGTTGCGCTGTTGGCGTAGGCTGTCGAGAGCAAATCTATTCCCCGCTTGTCCAGATCGCCCGCGACGAATTCGAGCGAGTATCGCCGCCGGTCGTCTCGTTGCTTTAGCCTGCAACGCGGACAGCCACTTCCCGCTCTGATGCTTCCGAAACCTGGATGCCACTCGTGACCACAGGAATCACAACGGCAATGCAACCGAGAGTTGTTTCTCTCGCTCAGCACAGAAACAAGTGTGACGTTTCTTTTCTTTAGAAGATTGGCGACGTATTCGCGTGGCAGCCGCTGTTTTTCAGAAATCGTTTCCTTTCCACACTCTGGACATCCATGACCTCGCTTCAGGTGGCGATATTTGGTCGTCCAAACATTTCCGCACTCAAGGCACTCGCATCGGATCGGCTTTTCGACTCCATGAAATTCTGTGGAAAGCAACTTGATCCTCCGTGGCAGAAGCGACACCGCGACCTGCTCGATTGTCAGATATTGCTTTTCTCTACCGCAAGCTGGACACCACGTTCCTGCACAACTTGGAAATCCCCGGACAAGTTGAAACTGCGCTGACCAAATCGGATGCTCTTTCACTCCGCACTTCCACAGTGCATGACTCGTGACGGTTGGAATCGCCGGACTGAGACAGCTTCCGCCGTGTGCTTTGGCAAGGGCGTCTGCTTGAACTTTATGGCTGTCAGCGTGTCGCTTTTTCAGCATCGTCGCCAGCTTACCAAATTGCAGAGCGGTCTTCAATCTCTCGGCTTGGCCGCGAAATGAATTCAGTCGAGTCGGCAGTAAGCGGCGAGTCCTTGCAGACCACCTTCACGTCCAAACCCGCTTTCTTTGTATCCACCAAACGGACTGGTTGGATCAAATTTGTTATAGGTATTCGCCCACACCACGCCCGCACGGAGTTTGTTCACCATTTTGAAAATTTTACTGCCCTTGTCCGTCCAGACTCCGGCGCTTAATCCGTAAGGAATGTTGTTCGCCCGTTCAAAGGCTTCTTCGGGAGTCCGAAAAGTCATCACACTTAAAACCGGGCCAAAGATTTCTTCGGATGCGACCCGGTGCGCGTGAGTCACGCCAGTCAGGAACGACGGCGCAAACCAATATCCTTTTGACGGCAGGACGCACTGCGTCTGCGTCAACTCCGCGCCTTCATCCACGCCGCTTTGCACCAGCTCGCGAATCTTCTGCAACTGCGCGCTCGAATTGATCGCGCCGATGTCGGCGTTTTTGTCGAGCGGATTGCCGACGCGCAACGTCTGGATGCGGTCGCGCAGTTTCTTGATGACGGTGGAATAAATGCCTTCCTGCACGAACAGCCGCGAGCCGGCACAGCACACGTGACCCTGATTGAAATAGATTCCCGCGATGACGCCTTCGATGGCCTGATCAATCGGCGCGTCCTCGAACAAAATATTCGCCGCCTTGCCGCCGAGTTCGAGCGTGAGCTTCGGGATCTTCGGAGCGCCGCTCTCCGAGCCGGCGCGTTTCAAACCGTTTCGAGGCGAGCCGGGTCGGAGACCGGCGCTCCTGCCCGCAATTGCCTTCGCAATCGCCTTCCCAACCTCCGTGCTTCCCGTGAACGCAATCTTGTCAATGTCCGGATGATTGACGAGCGCCGCGCCGGTTTCGCCCGCGCCGGTGACGATGTTCACCACGCCATCGGGCAATTCCGCCTCCTGAAAAATCTGCGCCAGACGCAGCGCGGTGAGACTCGTGGTCTCGGCGGGCTTGAGCACGACGGTATTGCCACACGCAAGCGCAGGCGCAATTTTCCACGCGGCCATGAGCAGCGGAAAATTCCACGGGATGATCTGCCCCGCGACGCCGAGCGGCTGCGGTGTTTTGCCCGGGAACGCGTATTTCAACTTGTCCGCCCAGCCCGCGTAATAAAAAAAGTGCGCGGCCACGAGCGGCAAATCTACGTCGCGGCTTTCCTTGATGGTCTTGCCGCCGTCCATCGTTTCGAGCACAGCCAGTTCGCGCGCCTTCTCCTGAATGATGCGCGCGATGCGATACAGATACTTGCCCCGTTCGCGTCCCGGCATCTTGCTCCAGACCTTGTCGTAAGCGCGTCGAGCAGCCTTCACCGCCGTATCGACATCCGCCGCATCCGCCGCCGCGATTTCAGTCAACTTTTCTTCCGTCGCCGGATTGAGTGATTCGAAATATTTCCCAGAATGCGGCGCAACGAACTTGCCGTTGATAAATAATTCATGCCGCGGTGCGATCACGTAGCTCTTGGAATCTTCCGGCGCGGGCGCGTAATCCCACTTGCTGCCGAAGTTCAATCGGCGCTCTTTGAGCGGCACGACGGCGTGAGTTGAAGCGGCCACAGCGCGCTTCGCGGAAATTCTTACGGGTTTAAGTTTGGTTTTCATAACAATTGAGACTCGGACTGCCTTCTTATGGATTTCTGTTCGCTGAACCGCCCCCTCACCCTGCCCTCTCCCCCGGTGGGGGAGAGGGTGGCCGAAGGCCGAGTGAGGCGGTTCGAGGGTTCAAAGCGCGAACTGTTTCTGGACTCCATCTCCCCCATCGGGGGAGAGGGTTGGGGTGAGGGGGCGGGCTTGGGCAAACAGCCGGCAATTTCTTTCGTGCGCCCCGTTCGCTCCATCAATGCGTGCGAGATTTCAAATCGCACCGCTCCGAGTTCGCCTCGCAACTGATGATTCCAAAAACGCAGCACCTTGATGCCTTGTCCGGCGACAAACCGGTTTCGCTTTTCATCTCTGGCGCGCTGGTCTGGAAATCCGTGTCCGCCGCCGTCAAGTTCAACCGCGAGTTTTGCGACCGTGCAGAAAAAATCGAGGAAGTAAATGCCGCATGGATACTGGCGGAATTTGAACTCGGAGAAGCGGTGGTCGCGCAACAAACGCCACAATCGTTTTTCAGCATCCGTGGATTTTTCCCGCAAGTGGCGCGCGAAGCTGCGGGCCTCGGCGGTGCGCGTGCGATGTTTGCCGTATTGCGGCTGCTGCCTTCCTTCTCCCCCACTGGGGGAGAAGGTGTCCGCAGGACGGATGAGGGGGAGTTTGGCAGCCTGTTGTTGGTTACGAGCGTGCCCCCTCACCCCAGCCCTCTCCCCCGATGGGGGAGAGGGAGACTGCAACGACCTGCTTTCGTAATTTGTGGTCTGCAAATGCGTCCGGCCCTCCTCAGTTTGGCAGAGGATCAGCGCGGATGGATTCTTATTTTCATCGCTCACGGCAGCGAGAAGTAATCCGCGCCCTGATAATTCCCGTCCACCTGCTTCGCGATCTGCATGAGCACGTCATTGACGAGCGTGCTCGCGCCGAAGCGGAACATCTGCGGGTTGAGCCAGTCGTCGCCGAGGGTTTCCTTGACCATCACGAGGTAGGCGAGCGCCTGCTTGGAATTGCGGATGCCGCCGGCGGGCTTCATGCCGATGCGGATGCCGGTGGCGAAAAAATAATCGCGGATGGCCTCCAGCATCACGAGCGTGACGGGAATGGTCGCGGCGGGATTCACCTTGCCGGTGCTGGTCTTGATGAAATCGCCGCCGGCTTGCATGGCGATTTCGCTGGCGAGCCGGACGTTGTCGTAGGTGACGAGCTCGCCGGTTTCGAGAATGACCTTCAGATGCGCCGGGCCGCAGGCTTCCTTCGTGGCGGCGATTTCGTCGAAGACTTTCGCGTGGTCGCCGGCGAGGAAGGCGCAACGGTCAATGACCATGTCAATTTCATCCGCGCCATCGGCCACCGTGCGGCGAACTTCTTCGAGCTTGGTGCGCAGCGGATACTGGCCGCTCGGGAACCCCGTCGCCACGGCGGCGACGTGGACGGGCGAATTCTCGCCGAGAAACTTCCGCGCGTATTTCACCATGTTTGGATAAACGCACACGGCGGCGCAGCTCGGCACGTCGTATTTCGCCTCGATGGGCTGGAGCGCTTTGCGGCAGAGGTAAGCCACTTTGCCGGGCGTGTCCTTGCCTTCGAGCGTGGTCAGGTCGCACATGCTCACGGCCATTTTCAGTCCGGCGAGCTTGGCACTGGTCTTGATGCTGCGTTTGGTGAACGCCGTGGCGCGCTCCTCGGCCATGATTTGATCCACGGTGGGGATTGCGGCAGGTCCGGTTCGCATTTGCCGACCCTGGGCCAGTGATTGGCCGTGGCGAGGGTTTCCACCCGACCGGCCGGACGAGCGCATGAGCAAGGCTTGCATGGCGATTCTGAGTCTGCGTGTCGGATTCGAATTAGTCAATTCGCCCGGCGCCAAGGCGCCTTGCTCGGACCTGCAAAGAAATTTGCGATTTGCGTTCCGGGCATTACGATGCGCGCGTGATCTACGAATCGTATCGCTCTCGCAAGCCGCAAGTTCCGCAGCGCAAGTCATGAAGGACCTCGTGCCGCCGCCACCACCGATTGTCCGCAATCAGTTCGAAACGATCCGCGAGCTGTTCAGCAAGCACGTCGTGCCCAGCTACGGCCGCTTCGAACTCGCCTTCAGCCACGGCTCGGGCAGCCAGCTCTTCGACGTGAACGGCAAACGTTATCTTGATTTGGGTGGCGGCATCGCGGTGTGTTCGCTCGGTCACGCGCACCCGGCTATCACCGAGGCCCTCGTCGAGCAATCTCGCAAACTCGTCCACACCTCGAACTTCTACTACCACGAGCCGCAGGGCCGGCTGGCGCAGACGCTCGTCAACCTCATCGGTCCGGGCAAATGTTTCTTCTGCAACAGCGGCGGCGAAGCGAACGAGGGGCTGTTCAAACTCGCGCGCAAATTCGGCCACGACGACGGGAGGTTCGAAGTCCTCACCACGATCAACTCCTTCCACGGCCGCACGCTGGCGGGCATTTCCGCCACCGGCCAGGACAAGGTGAAAAAGGGATTCGAGCCGATGGTGCCGGGCTTCCGCCAGGTGCCGTTCAACGACCTCGGCGCGATGCAGGACGCCATCTCGCCGGCGACTGCGGCGATCCTGATCGAAGGCATTCAGGGCGAGGGCGGCGTGACGCCGGCGACGCCCGCGTATCTGCTGGGCCTGCGCCGGTTGTGCGATGAGAAGAAGTTGTTGCTGCTCATGGACGCGGTGCAATGCGGGCATTTCCGCACCGGGCGGTTCCAAAGTTTTGCGCGCCTCCTTGAGGGCGTGCCGGGCGGCGACGCGTTTCTGCCGGACGGCATTTCCATGGCGAAATCACTGGGTGGCGGTTTTCCGATGGGCGCGTTCTGGGTGCGCGCTCCGTATGCGGATTTACTCGGCGCCGGTTCGCACGGCACGACTTATGGCGGTTCGCCGCTGGCGTGCGCGGTGGCTTTGAAAGTTCTTGAAGTCATCGAACGCGAGCGGCTCGAATCGAACGCGCGCGAGGTGGGCGAGTTTCTGAAGAGCGGACTGCAACAGCTCGCGGCACGTCATGCGGGCGTCATCCAAACGGTGCGCGGGCTGGGGTTGATGCTCGGCGTCGAACTGGCGGCGAACATCCCCAGGCTGCCGGGCGACACGAACAAGACGCAGGCCGTCCGCTTCGCGAACCTGCTGCACGGGGCGGGCCTGCTGATCATTCCCGCGGGCGGGCAGATCCTCCGCCTGTTGCCGGCGCTGAACCTGCGGCGTGCCGAGGCGGAGGAGGGGTTGAAGATCCTCGAAACCGTCCTGGTGAAACTGGCAGCCTGAACGGGATCGTGAGTCGGTCGCCGACAAGTTCCTGAAAATGAAAAGCGCCGGTGGGATGAACAAACTTGACTCGGTCGCAATGCCCGCGCTGGCGCTCCTGAGCGCCACCACGATGGCGTGCGCACAAACCACGACACCGACCAATTCGACCGTCCGTGTCGCGGGCATCGTCCTCAAATGGGTCCGCGGCGACAAGGAAACCAACTGGCACCGCCTGGAACCGATGGTGCGCGAGGCAGCCCAAGGCGGGGCGCGCATTGTGGTCACGACCGAGTGCTTTCTCGACGGTTACGCGATCGCGGACAAAAGCATTCCGTTGGAAACCTACCGCGCCCTCGGCGAACCGATTCCTGAGGGGAAGTATTTTCGCAGACTGGCGGCGCTGGCGGCCGAGTTGAAGATTCATCTCGTTGCCGGAATGACGGAGGCGGACGGCGATTTGCGTTACAACACGTCGGTGCTGCTCGGGCCGGACGGCCAGTTTCTCGGAAAGTACCGGAAGCACGCGCTGGAACACGAGTTGGTTCGCAACACGCCGGGCACCAACACGCCTTCCTTTCGCACGGACTACGGCCGCCTGGGCTTGATGATCTGCGCCGACCGGAGGGTTCCGGAACTGGTCAGCCGCGTCGTGGCGGAGGGCGCCGAATTCCTGATTTGTCCGTCGGGCGGCATGTTCGGCGCGAAATCGAACGACCACCACCTGCAAGCCCGCTCGCGGGAAAACCGCGTTCACATCGTTTTCGTGCATCCGTGCGAGTTTCTGGTGACGGGTCCGGATGGCTCAATCCTTTCCTGCACCTTGCTGGGTGAAAGTTTGCTCGTTGTGCCCGCCGAGATCGGCACGGCCAAAGACGCGAACCGCGTAATCTACTTCGATCTGCCAATCCGGCGGAAGTGAAGGACCGCGAAAAGCCACCGGCGGATCGCCAGTTTCAAATTCGTTCGTGACGGCACGGCGTCATCGGGGTTACAAAATGCCCTTTGGGGCCGCTCCGCTTGGATGAGGTGCGGCAGCCCCGAATCAAGCGGTTGACATGAAACATCTACTGAGCATCGAGAAATTGACGCGGGCGGACATGGACAGAATCCTGGCTGACGCGGCGGCGATGAAAGGCGAGCGGGGCCGGCACACCGCGCAGCCGCTGGCCGGGCAAACCTGGGCCTTGATCTTCTCCAAGTCGTCCACGCGCACGCGCGTCTCGTTCGAAGTCGGCGTGAGCGAACTTGGCGGGCGGCCGATGTTTCTGAGCGCGACGGATATTCAAATGGGCCGGGGCGAACCGGTGAAGGACACGGCTCGCGTGCTTGGGCGCATGGTGCACGGCGCGGTCTTCCGCACGTTCGCCCAGCGCGACGTCGAGGAATTCGCGCAGCAGGCCGGCATCCCGACGATCAACGCGCTCACCGATGAGGAGCATCCCTGCCAGATACTGGCGGACATCCTCACGATCCAGGAAAAGCGCGGTCCGATGGCGGGAAAGATCGTCACGTTTATCGGCGACGGCGCGTGCAACGTGGCGAACTCGTGGATGTTCGCCGCGGCGAGACTGGGCTTCGAATTGCGGATCGCCGCGCCCAAAGATTTTCAGCCCTCGCCGGCGCTTCGGCGGCGCGCCGAGGGAAGGATTTTGGCCACCGAGGACGTGAACGCCGCGTCGAACGGCGCCGACGTGCTTTACACCGACGTCTGGGTTTCGATGGGCAAGGAAGGCGAGTCCGCCGAACGTCTCAAGGCTCTGGCTGGCTACCAGATCAACGCGGCGACGCTGGCACCCGCGAAACCCAATGCGCTCGTGATGCACTGCCTTCCAGCGTATCGCGGGAGGGAGATTGACGAGGTGACTTTCGAGGCTCACGCCCGGACCATCTTCGATCAGGCCGAGAACCGGTTGCACGCGCAAAAGGCGATCTTGAACTGGGCGGTCTCATGAACGGCGGCGGCGACGATTCAGGGTCCTAACTCCCCGGATTTTCACTCGAAGAAATTCCCCACCGAACATCCTCCCGAGGTCAGGAGGCCGCGTAACGCCGTAGATATTTCACCGCAACTGTCAGGTCCTTTGGCCAAGGCGCCGTGATCGTGAGCGTTTCGCCGGTGACAGGGTGCGGGAGGCAAAGTTCCTCGACGTGAAGCGCCGCCCGGCCAAGCAGCGGCCGCTCCTCGTGCCCCGGTTTCAGCCGATAGTCCGGCTTGAGCCGCGAGAGCCAGAGCGGCTTGCCGCCATAGCGCGCGTCGCCGACCAGCGGCAGGCCGATGTGCCGCAGATGCGCCGGAATCTGATGCAGGCGGCCCGTGAGCGGCGTGCAACGCAACAGCGCGTAACCGCGGAACTGCTCCCGCACTTCCACGACCGTGCAGGACCGCTTGCCGTGGTGCGGGTCCGCACGCATCACACCGGCCTTCGCGGGATGGGCGGCCAGCCTGGCATTGATCTCAAACTGGGTTTCCGGTGGCGCGCCGGCGGCGATCGCCACGAACCGTTGGCAGGGCTTTTGCGATCCGAACAAGTCAGCCAGCGCCACCAGCACCGGCTTGCTCCTGGCCAGCAGGAACACGCCGGTGGTTTCAAAGTCAAGCCGGTGTGCGTTGCTCAAATAGGTCAGGCCGCGTTCGACGGCCCAGGGCTTTGCGGCGGCAATGCCTTGGTGGAGCAACCGCATGAGGTTTGGCCGCTGCGGATCGTAGCGGTCCGGCGTCGAGAGTAACCTGGCCGGCTTGTCGAGTGCCAGCAGGTGCGCGTCCTCGAACAGCACCGGGATTTCCCAGAACTCACGCGTAGCGGGGGAGGAGAGTTTGATGACGGCGTTCACGGATGAGGTGAAGGGGCTTCAGGATTCGTCGTGGTGCGGATCGAGGTGGCAGAGCAGAAGTGCGATCACTTCGCGGGCAGGCATTCCGTGACTGCTCGAGGTCGCGCCTGGATTCGATGTCAACTCATTCAGCCGGCGGACCACTCCCGGCCGCTTCTGACCGGCGGTGCCTCACTTCTTCGCGGGCGTGCCAGTCACTTGCTGCTTCTGCTGAAAGACTGGAGTCTCCCGGAGTCCACGCTCGGCCTCCCGCTGGAACCACGCCTGGACCGCCTCGTTCTGCCGGGTCTGGCGCACCAGATTCAGGAACTCCGGCAGTTCGGCGGTCAGTCTCGTCAACTCCAGCGGCAGTTTTTCGCGGACGAAGATGATGAAGCCGCCGTCACCGGTCGGCACGAAGCCGCTGACCTGGCCCGGCGTGAGGTTGAAAGCCACCGGCTTGAACTGGACGAGGCTCACGTGCGCTTCCACCACCTTCAGTTCGCGCGTGCTCAGCGAAAACGGTGGAACAAACACCGGTGTGACCTTCGCCTCGGCGCAGGCGGCGGCGAACGTCTTGCCCTGGGCCAGGCCGTTGGTGACCGCGCCATGCGCCGCCGCGCCCGCCTTGCGCGCCTCGGTGACCGCCTGATGGTAACGGTAGTCCGCCGTGACGCGTTCCCGAATCTGGTCCAGCGGCGGAATCTCGCTCGGCACCTTCCGTTTCAGCGCAATCACGTAGGCGCCATCGTCACCGGTGAACGGTCCGGCAAAAGGCTCCTCGGCCGTGCGCGCGAAAGCTTCCCTGACGAAATCGGCGCCGACCTTGAGATCCTTCGGGCCTTCTTCCCGGTCGAACGGTTCGCTGACCTGCACGGTCAGGCCCTTGTCGCCGGCCAGTTTTTCCAGGTTCTCGGGTCGGACCGGTTCGGTCTCCATCAGGACGGTCGCAAAGGCATTGGCCTTGCGGCGCGCGGCCTCCACCGACAGTCCCTTGATGAATTCCTCGTGAATCTTGCTTTTGGCCTCCTCCGGTTTGAGTTCGCGATATTCATTGGTGCGGCGCATCTGGTAAACGGCCTCGATGCGCTCGGCGACGTTGGTGATTCCCGCCAATTCGTTGGTGGCTTCGGCCAGGAAATTGGTGCCGTCAAATTTCACGAAGCTGACCTGCACGCGCTCGGGGAGGCGGTAGCGCGCCATCTGGTTGGTGTAGAATTCCTCGACGGCCTGCGGAGTCGGCGTGATGCCGGCGAGGTGGTTCGAGCCGGAGAAGAAAACCGCCTCGACGGCGAGTTCCTCGTGTTCGCGCTCGTAGAGCTGCCGGCCTTCCTGCGGCGGCACCAGCCGGCCAACCAGGCCCACCACCGCCAGCAGTTGCTGCTGACCAAGATCGTGGCGGATGAACCGCTCGAAATCCCCCGCCTCCAGGCCCGCCTGCCGCAGGACCTGCTTGACGAACGTGTCCATCGTGCCCGGCTTGTCGCGGAAAAACGACCGCACGGCATCCGCCGCCACGCGGGTTACGGTGTCATCCCCGACATGAATTCCCATCTGTTCGATTTTCTGGATGAGCAACAAGCGCTCATAGGTCGCCCGTTCGATGTCGAACCCCATGCGTTTGGCGTTGCGATCCGGCCATTCACCGTAATTGAAGAAGAAGCGGAGGATGGCCTCGCGCTGGGCGTTGCCGAGGGCCTCCCGGGTGACGCGCTCGCCATTGATCGTGCCGTAGTAGGCGTCGCCGCCGCCGCCGTCGCGGCCCGACTGCGCCCCCCAGAACACAAACGTGATGATCACCACCGTGATGATGACGCCCCACATCCATTTCGAGTGCTTTCGGATCGTCCCAATCATAGGTTCATTTCAAAACAGGGCGCGGACCCTAACCGGCTTCGTAGGAGCGGGTCAAACGCAAAAAACGGGTGAATACGCGTGGACGCGTCGCAGTGCAGGGTCTTTTTGGCTTGGCACGTGAAGATGTCGGAGTTCAGACCTTGGGCTGTTTCGGGCCGCGAACATGCTGAAGCCAGGACTCCAACACTCCACGTCCACAAAGGAAAGGACTATGGGTGGCCTCGCCGTTCCATCAAACGGGTTCGCTGGCTGACGAATCCATGGTGCCAAAGGAACCGCGCCTCGAAAGGGGAAGCCGGAGCCTTCGCGGCAGGAGTCCCGAGACGTTGAAACATTGACGCGTGGGCGTGTCGCGGCGCGCCTGTTAACGCGACAACGTTTCAACGCATCAGGACTTCCGTTTGAAGAATTCACTCGGGTCCGCGACGTTCAGCACCGAGAGGTCGAGTCCGCCGTCCGGATCGCGCTGCTGCGCGGATTTGAGGATGGCGGCGATGTGTTCGCGGGCCGGCCCGGCGTAGTATTTGACGACGCCCACGCCGACCTGGGCTTTGAAGATCACGATCAACAGGCAATGTTCGTCCACGTTGGTGGCGAGCATGCTGGCCTTTTCGCCCTGTTGATAAACCGTGTCGAAGTTCTCTTCGTGGACGAGGTTGGCGATGGTCTGGTTGGCCAGGTAGGCGCCCGACGCGAGCGCGCCGATGGTGGTGAGGTCGAACTGGCGGTCGTCCCCCTGGTGCGCGATGAGGAAACCGCCCTTGTCCACGACCAGGGCCGTCAACGCATCGGTCCGGCCCAGCAAGTCGCGCAGCACTTCGTCGAGCTGACGGATGTCTTCCTCGAGCAGTTGAGGGAGCGTGGCCATGTCATGCGTATTGCGGCTCGTGCTGGTTGATGAACTTATGGAGGAGCATCCGGGTGATCATGTTCAGCGTCTCGAACACGCCCTCGCACTTGTGCGCGGAGGCGGGAAACGCCGGCACCTGGACTTCGCGGTTGTTGAGCAGAAAATCCATGTATTCGACCGGCGCGGCATTGGGCAGGTCACGCTTGTTGTATTGGAGCGTGTAGGGAATGTCGTTGAGATTCAGCTTCAGCGACCGGAGATTCTCCACCAGATTGTTGAAGCTCTCTACGTTCTCGGTCATTTTTTCGTACTGCGAATCCGCCACGAAGACGATGCCGTCCACGCCGCGCAACACGAGCTGGCGTGTGGTGTTGTAGATTACCTGGCCGGGCACGGTGTAGAGCTGGAACTTGGTCTTGAAGCCCTTGATGGACATGGCCTCGATGGGGAGGAAGTCGAAAAAGAGTGTGCGATCCGAGCTGGTGGCCAGCGACACGAGTTTGCCCTTGTTGCCGTGGGCTGTCTGCACGTGGTCATGCACCTGCACGAGGTTGGTGGTCTTGCCGCCCATTGCGGGGCCGTAATAGACGATCTTGACCTGCAGTTCTTTGGTGGCTTGATTGATGATGGCCATGGTTTCCTCAGTTCTTTTTGCGGTCCATTTCGGCGGCGAGCGCCGCCAGTTGCGCCGTGGGCAACGCTTCGCCGGCGCGTCCGAACGCGGCGAAGAAAATCGCATGCACGCGGAAGATCTTCCACGGCACGTTGCCCACGGTGAAATTGAGATTGTTCAACTCTCCCATCCGCAGCTCCTTGGTGGTCATGCTGACCTTGGCAAAAATCTGGGGCAGGAACGCCGCCAGGGTGTCGCCGTTCAGATCGGGCGGGATGCGGCTGGCGACCATCAGGCCGTCGGGCAACGCGACCAGCGCGCCCGCCACGCCGTCCAGGGCGGCGGCGCGGGAGACGATCTCGTTGGGCGTCGCGCACCGCGAAACGAAGTCCGTGCCGCCCGGCCCTTTGCGCTTGACCTCGGCCTGATCCACGTGCGCGGTGTCCGAGTTGTCATCCCAAACGTAATAGTTGGTGTCCGGAGGGCAGGCAGCGGCGGTCGCGCCCGGCGCAGTACCGGGTGAATCCGGTTTTGGAAAACCAAAGAACAAGTTGGGAATCTGCTCGTCTATGTCGAGGCGCGGCTGGTTTTTCGCGGCGGCGCTCTGCCGCGCCAGGAAGATCGGGGCAATGACCTTGAGCGGCAGTTCCAGTTCGGCGGCATCGTGCGCGGACACCGTGGGCAGCGGCGCCGGGCGGATCCAGGAGCGGAGCACCTTCCAGGGAAACGCAACGCGGCCCCGTTTGAGCGCGGCCTCCACCAAATCCACGGGCATCGCGAAACGGGTTTCCACGAGATTCAATTGCACGATCTCCTGCCGGATCGCGTCGGGCCAGTTCTCCGCCAGCGCGGTTAGTGCGATCCCGAGAGTCGTCGGCTCCGGAGCCGTGCTCGGCGGCGAGGCCGGGCGCGTGCCAGGTGGGCCTGGCGGGTGGCTGATCGGTCGCAGCGAAGGCAGCGTCGGTTTGAAAGCGGTCGGCGTGAGTGACGCGGAGCCCTTTGGCGGAGTGGCCGTTGGTGGAATCGGCGGCGCAATCGAGGGGGCGATGAAGTTTCGAGTTGGCGCGGTGGCCATCGCGGGTTTGGGTGTGGCGAGCGGGCCTGGCGTCACGTTGCGCGGGGGTGCGGGTGGTTCAGGTCTGGCGCCACCCTGGGAGAGGGCCAGTCCTTTGCCGTGGTCGCCGAACGGACTGGCGATATCCGCGGGCACTTCCACCTGTTTCTGGGTGGGCCGGCGCACCAGCAAAGCGGGATTGACCCGCGCCAAGACCTCGCCCAGCGGCAGGGCCACAGACACCAGATCGCAATCCGTGCCGCCGGCGAACACGTGCGGCGCCGCCTGACGGATGACGCCAAACGGAATCTTCACCGCGCCGCTTCCCAGTTGTGAAAGGATTTTGCTCAACACCACCGGCACCGTGAGATTCCCCACCTCGGCCTGGGTGACCTTGGCCCGCAGTTCGAGCGGCAGGGAATTGAGAATGGGTTGGAGCGGCACCCGGACCAGCCCGCCATGGGTTGGCGTCGGGGCACTGGGGCGGTTGATTGGTGACGCGGGAGCGGCTGAGGCTGGCTCTGCGGTCGCGACGGGCGGGGGTCCGGCTTCAACGGCAACGTGTGCGCCGTTACCGTTGGTGCCCGGCCAGCCGAAAACGCCTTTGAGAAATTGTACGAATCGGGATTTCACAACTTGGGAAGGGACAATCGTGGTTTGGAATTCCAGAAATCGAACGCGCCGTTCGCGCCGCTGAGGATCAGGGCGGACGCAGCTGCATTGCGTCCTGCGCGCCCCGCCCGCACGGCATCCACCGGAATGACACGATGATTCATGGTTTGCTTTCGCCTGAACTGTTTCGAAGCGATTCGGGCGCAGAATCCATGCCAGCGACCTCCCGCCACCGTCGCCGGAGTGAAACTCCTCGCAACGTTTTCGGCCACGGAAACCGCGGGTGAAAGCGGTGCGCGCCGGTTCGTCGAAACGCTTGTCCCATCGGTGGACTGGATGTCCAGATTGGCCGGGGAATTCGTCTCAGCATCGGACGCGCGTCGGTTAGCCTTGCGCGGCGCGCGATGCGGGCGGCGGGTTCACTGCGAGTTAGCCAGCGCTGACGCTACAGAGTGCCGCCGCCGGAATACCACTTGCTATTGAACCGCACAGGCGACTCCGATTTCAGGCTTGAGTTTGCGCCTCACGCGAGTTAGCCGTTGCCCCGGATGCGTTTCGGGGGTTGGAACCACTGGCCATGGAAGCACGTCAAAGAATTCTGTTGGTGGACGATGATCCGGACCTGTTGGACATGTATCGCGAGATCCTCTCGCAACTGGCCAGCAAGCCCGAGATCCACACCGCCTCGTCCGGCGCCCGCGCCATGGCGATGCTCGAATCGCAGCCCTTCCAGTTGCTCATCTCCGATCTGAAGATGCCCAAGATGGACGGCCTGCAAGTGCTCTCCATCGTCCGCCGGAAATACCCCGAGCTGCGCACGGTCGTGCTCACCTCGGTCCATGACGAGGAGTTCCGCTCCCGTGTCTATGCGCTGGGCGTGGATTTGTTCTGGCAGAAACCGGGCAGTCCGCAGGAGATCAAGATGTTCACGGACTGCATCGAATCGCTGCTTGGCCGCGAAATCCGGCCCGGCTTCCGCGGGCTGCAAAGCAAGAGCCTGGTGGACATCATCCAACTGGAGTGCCTCTCGCAAAGCTCCTCGGTGTTGCGGATCACCAACGGCCCGCTCAGCGGGCGCATCTGGATCAACGGCGGCGAACTGACCGATGCCGAAACCGACGGTGCGCGCGGCGAGGAAGCCTTCCGCAAAATCCTGTCCTGGAAAACCGGCGGTTTCGAGACCATGCCCGCCGAGCCGAACCGGCCCCAGACCATTTTCAAAGCCCACAGCGCCCTGCTCTTGGAAACGGCACAAGCCTTCGATGAGGCCCACGGCGAAGCGCCCTTGGAGTCGCCGGGGACTGCCGCTCCAGCCTCCGGCCTGGCTTTGGTGACTCAGGTGGACGGCGCCGAGTTCGCGCTCACGGTCAAACCCGGCGAGAAGGCCCAGGCGGAATCCCTCGGGTTGGAGAATCCGGACCACCTCGCGGCGTGGGCGGGCCGGACCATGGAACGATTCGGCGCGCTGGGCGACCTGCTCAAGGCCGGCCCGCTGGAGGCAGTGGACGCGCTCGGTCCCCAACGGCACGTCGGATTGGCGGCTTCGGGAAGCACCGTGCTTTGCGTTGGGTGGCGACATTCCCTCTCCGGCGAAGACGTCCGCGACCGCATGAAGAAAGTGATGGCCTTATGGCGTTCTTGAGATTCTTCCGCGCCACCGCGCCGCCGATTGCCCGCCTGCCGTCGGGCAGCTTCACCGTGGACCGCACCGGGCGCATCGTGGTGACCACACTCCCCTCAAGCTTTCCGGCGGCAATGATGCGGGAGATCGGACGGCGGGTCCTGGAAACATTCGGGGACGCACACGCCGCGCAATTGCCGCTTTCCGAGTTGATCCTCAACTACGGCAGCCTCAAGATCACCGCGCGCGAATTGCGCGGCGGCGCCCTGGTGTTTCTTGCACCGAAAACCATCAGCCCTTACGGCAAATAACCCCACGCCCTATGAGCCAACGGAAACTGGACGACCTCATCCACCAACTGGAGAACTACCTCGAGTGCTGGAAGCAGTTCAACCACTTCGTCAATCTCGCCCGGGCCAAGAAATTCAGCGGCGAGGACGAGAACCAGTTTCTCGAGGTCAAGAGCGTCATCGTTCAGGAATTGGAACTGATTTTCGCCTCGGTGGAAGTCGCGTCGCCTACCAAGGAGGAAATCCATGCGCTTGTCGGCAACGCGCCTTCGCTGCGCTATCTCAGCGAGATGAACGAGGGCGCCATCCGCAACATCGAAAACCAGTGGCACAAAATTTACATCGGCTGGCATTCCATCGTCGGCCAGTTGAAAGTCCGCCAGCGCGCGGAAACCGACAAGTCCCTCTTCTCCGGTCTGTTTTCGAAGAAGGGAAGGTGACGCACGCGGCGTCGGGCTGGCGGAACGGTTCCCGCCCATGAAACCGGGGCCGGCGCCCCGGTCGCCAGGGATTCATGCGCTCCCGGTTTTTTCATTCTTGTCATCCGGGCGGTTTTGCTTTCTAACCCCGCGATGCCCGATTGGATTGCGGTCCTGTTTCTCGGCCTGATCGAGGGCCTCACGGAATTCCTGCCGGTTTCCTCGACCGGCCATCTGGTCATCGCCGAACACTGGCTGCGCCCGCGGAGCCCATTGTTCAACGTGGTGATCCAATGCGGCGCCGTGCTGGCCGTGGCGCTGGTCTTCACGGCGCGCTTGAGGCAGTTCCGTCGGGACTGGCGCGAACCGGCCACGCGCGACTACCTGGCGCGGCTGGCCGGTGCCTTTCTGCTGACGGCCGTGGGCGGATTGGTCCTGAAAAAACTCGGGCTGAAGCTGTCCGCTGACGCGGTGGTGGTCGCAGTCACGACGCTGGCGGGCGGAGTCTTGATTCTCGCCGTGGAACGCTGGTTGTCCGGCCGGCTCCTGACGGGAGGGATCACCTGGCCCGTGGCGTTGAGCGTCGGCGCGGCGCAGTTGGTGGCCGGCGCGCTTCCCGGGACATCGAGGTCGGGGGCCACCATTCTGGTCGCGCTGGCTTTCGGTCTTTCGCGCCCGCTTGCGGCGGAGTTTTCATTCCTGCTTGGCATTCCCACGTTGCTGGCGGCGGGCGGCTACGAAATCGTTTCCGCCTTTCGGCATCATCAAACCGGGAATGAGGATTGGGCGATGGTGCTCCTCGGCATGGCGGTGGCCGGTGTGACCGCGTTCGCCGTGGTGAAGTGGCTGCTGCGCTACGTCCAGACCCACACGTTCAGCGTATTCGGCTGGTATCGGATCGCGCTGGGGATTCTGATCCTCGTTCTGCTCCGGAAGTAAATTGCGGCACACGTCGCAAACCAGCGTTGCCAGCGAACCGGCCCGTCATTTCACCGAAATCAACTGGCAACTGGCAAGCGTCACCGTCTGATCTCGAAGCCCCTTGCACCAACCCTCGATGACGACTCGTTGGCCGAGCGTGGCGAGCGTGGTGCGCGCTCCGGAACTGGTGCTGCCGACCAGTTCGTCGCCGCCTTTCGCGGTGTACACCACCGGATAACTGGCCGGCGGCTCCGCGCGGCAGGCGATCTTCCATTTGCGTTCCGTGGTCTGGAGGTAAATCACCGCGTGGCTCACGAACATCGGCTTCTCGAAGGCCGTCACCACCCCTTCCACGCGGATACGTCTCGTCTCATAACGCTTTGCGGCCATCCCGGGGTCGGCCCGGTAATGATTCATCAAGTCCATTGCGTCCACCATCGCGCCCCGGGCCAGCGGCGGCAAGGATGGCAGCGACGGTGTGTCGCGCGCGATCACCGGCTCCGCCGCGGCTGACAGCGAGGCAGCCCTGGCTTCGGCGGCGATCTTGGCCTGTTGCAACTCGCGCTTTTCGGTTTCGACGCGCGTCTTCTCGCGTTGCAACTGTTGCGACTCGCCGCGCGCCCGGGCGAGTTCGGCCTTCAAGAATTCGAGTTCCTTTTCCTTCCGCTCCAGTTCCTCGAGGCGGGCCTTGGGAATCGTGACGGAGTCCTGGGCCGGCGCAGGAACAACGAACGCCGCCATCAATACCGCCAACAGAAACAGCCGGCAGCAAGAGATTGTGTTCATTCGAGCGGCGGGCACGAAGACGTGACGGTGGCTTCAGGGCAACGGGATGAAGACCTTTTGTCCGACCATCAATCGCTCCGGTTTCAAGCCGGGATTCGCCTTCAGAATCTGGTCCACGGTCACCTTGATCCCCTTCTCCTTGCTGTAGGCATGAGCGATCGTCTCGAGCCTATCGCCGCTCTGGATCACGTGCTCGATGCCTTTCTCGACGACAGCGCCGGCTCCGGGCGCTTTCTCCGGCGGGTTGTTCTCCTGTTTGGGCGGTCTCGGCGACGGGCGGGTTGCGGGCGGAAGCTTGGCGAGCTTTTCGATCTCCCTGAGGATGCGCTCGTTGTCCTCCTGCCGTTTCCGGTCAATCTCCTGGAGCTTCTCGGCGAGTTTGCGGAGGTCCTCCGCGCTGGCATAAGCGCCGCCGCGGCCCGATTGATCGCGCAGTGTTTCGAGTTCACGGGCCAGTGTGACGATGCGCTTGTCTTGTTCCACTTTGGCCGCCAGCAGATCTTCGATCTGGCCGGTCAATTTGGTCAATCGTTCCTCGACCGCCGCGTCCTGCGCGCTGGCGGCGGGCGGCAGGAACAGGATCGAAATGATCACCGAAAGGAGAATGCGTTTCATGCGCCGACAATAGGAAGCCCCCCGGCGCTGCGCAAGGGTGAAGCCGGTGTGATTGTGAAGACGCCTGCCACGATCCTTCAACGGCCTCCCAAAAAAGTTGAGTCTTTGACGGACCCACGCCACGATACGCCCGCGATGACTTGTTGATGCGTGATTCAGTTTCCATCCCGATCCGACGCGCGATGAGTGGGGCAATTCTCGCCGCGTGTCTCGTCCCGGCTGCGTGGCAGGGCGGCGCCCTGGCGGTCACCAACGCCCCGCCGCCCGGCTGGATGACACAGCCGTTGTCGCTGGCCGGATGTCTTGACCTTGCGCTGCAACGGAACAGCGCGGTGTTGAAAGCCAGGAGCGATCTCGAAGCCAGCGAGGGCATCGTGATCCAGACGCGCGTCGTGGCCATCCCCAAGTTGCGCGCCTCCGGCAGTTACACTCACACGGGCCGTGAGGCGGTGGATGAATTCCCCTTCGCGGGCGGCCTGCCCGGTCTCGAAGCGTTCCGGCAGCCGAATGAAAACTGGGACGCCGGCATCCGCATCGTTCAATCGGTGTACGAGGGCGGGCGCCTCTCCTCCGCGCTGCGCACGGCCCGGTTGACGCGCGAGCAGTCGCTGCTCCGCTACCAGACCGTGATCTCGGACACCCTGCTTGAGGTGCGGCTGGCCTATTACCGCGTGCTCCTGACCGGTCAGCAAATCGGCGTGCGCGAGGCGTCCGTCCATCTGTTGACCCGCGAAGTCGAGGATCAACGCCATCGCTACGACGCCGGCACCGTGCCGCAGTTCAACGTGCTGCGCGCCGAGGTCGAACTCGCCAATGCGCGCCCCAAGTTGATCCGCGTCCGCAACTTCCATCGCATCGCCAAGAACAATCTCGCCAATCTGCTGGGCTGCGATCTGCCGAAGGACGCTGGCAAGGATTTGCCATTGCAACTGTCCGGGACGCTGGAGACGGAACCGCGGACGGTGGATCTCGCCGCCTCGATCGCGCAGGCGCTGGAACGCCGTCCGGAACTGGCCGCCCTGCGCAAAGCCGGGCAGCTTCGCCGCGAGGGCATCGTGAATGCCCGCGGCGGCTACAAGCCCGGCGTGGAAATCTTCGCCGGCTACGGCTGGCGCAACAGCCAGTTCACCGACGACCTGACCCGCGACGTGCACGGCTGGAACGCCGGAGCGCAGTTGACTTGGGATTTATTCGACGGCGGACTCACACGCGGCAAAGTCACCGAAGCCCGGGCCTTGCACGCGAAGTCTGAGGAAGAGGTCACGGACGCCACGCGCCGCGTGGAGTTGGAGGTGCGCACCGCCTACTCGAACCTGATCGAAGCGCGCGAAGTTTTGGAATCGCAGAAAAAGGTGCAGGAAGCCGCCGAGGAGGCCCTGCGCCTGGCGCGCGCGCGCACCGAGGCCGGCACCGGAACGCAACTCGACGTCCTTGGCGCCCAGACCGCGTTGACCGAAGCCCGCACCACGCAGGTGCTCGCGCTGCACGATTACGCCTCAGCCCGCGCGAGATTCGAACGCGCCATCGGCGACGATGCGCTCCAACCGGCAACGAAGTGAACTGGCAGGGGCAAGCTCGTCTGGTCTATCCTTCTGGCGCCCTGGTTCCATGATGATTCGCTGGCGAATCCGCAGTGGGGTTACGAGGGCGACCACGCGTTTATCGTCTATGGCTTGCCGGCGCAACGCTGGGCGGAAGACGTGGAGGATTTGATCACGGACGCGGCTCGGCGGCTAGTGAAACAGGTCTGCGCCCCGTGACCCTGCCGTGTGGTGACCGGTTGGCAGCGCACAGCGCCTCGGCGCCGCGCAGATGAACTCATTTCCTGGCCACAGCAGGCCGGTTCGTGAAGGTGAGCACTTCCGTCTGGTTTTCATAGACCAGCCGGACTGTTTCGTCATCAATGGCGGCCACCGTGATTTCTCCGATGAGATCGCCGACGAAGTAAGTCTTGCCGTCAATGACCGCGCTTGATTGCCCGGATCGGACGACAATGCCTTGAAGCCGCATTGGCGGAAACTCGATGGGTTCCTTCGCGGATTCCTTGTTTGACCGCGCGGCTGCAACCAAGGCTTTGACTGGACGATAATAGGTTCCGATGCCGTACGTCACACCGGACACCAGGATCAGGATGACGCCCCAATACCTCGAGCTCCCGAAGAATGCCAAAGGGTGGTGTTCCGCATCCTCGCCTTTCCGAAGCCCGCGGTCAGACCCGGCTTCCCCCGCCCACCCCCGCACCAACAGTCCTATCACCAAGAAGACCACACCCAGCGACGCAACCGCGAGACTCACCACGGTGACATTATCCTGGAACAGCGGAATCCTGGTCAGGATCCCGCCGACGATCATCGTCGCCAGCGCAATCAAGGCGACCGAAAAGCCCAATCGGGTTTTCGACGCAGTTTTCATTTGATCATGGCAATTCTCACGCCTTGCCGGCTTTGGTGCATTCGCCAACCGCAGCCGCCATCAGCTTCAGGCATAGCTCTTGAACACCTTCTCCAAGCAGGAGTAATGCCCGAATATGAGCCATACTGCCTCGGTTTGCCGCCACCCGTCCGAGGAATCCGTTTGACGGTCGAGAACTGCCCGCTTCCGTTGCGGCGAACCTCAGCCCGGCCAGAAACCCAACCCACGGCCAGCGAGGATGTCAGCATCCCTGGCATGGCTCTGAAAATCTGTTTCCCGGACTTCGGGTTCGAACCGGGCAAGCATCCGGTGCTCGTTTCATCGTGCTTCACGCAACACTTCCGCTTTGACTTCCCCTCGCCGGAAACGACAATCGCCGCATGAAGGGCCGTGATTCGCACCTCACCCGCCGGCAGTTCTTTGCCGCGGCTTCCGCCGCGGCGGTCGCCAGCCAGTTACCCGGGGCGCCGGCGGACGGCGCGGAGAAACTCGCGGTCGAAGGCGGCGGGAAGGCCGTGCCGCAGCCGATGCCCAAAGCGAAACGCTGGGGCGAGCCGGAATTGCAGCAGCTCGGCGAGGCGGTCAAACAGGACTCGCTTTACTACTGGGGCAACAAGCAGACCAAACTGCTGACAGAGCGCTTCCAAAAAATCGCCCCGCACAAGTTCGTCCAACCTTGTTCGTCCGGCAGCGCGGCGTTGCATATGGCGGTGGCGGCGGCAGGCATCGCGCCCGGCGACGAAGTCATCACCTCCGCCATCACGGACATCGGCACGGTCATCGGCGTGTTGTTTCAGCAGGCGGTGCCGGTGTTCGCGGAACTCGAACCGCACACGGCGAATCTGGATCCCGCCGACGTGGAGCGCAAAATCACGCCCAAGACCAAGGCCATCATCGCCGTTCACCTCACGGGCAACCCTTGCAAGCTCACCGAGTTGAAGGCGATTGCCGACAAACACAAGCTGGTGCTCATCGAGGATTGCGCGCAGGCGTGGGGCGCGCTTTATCGCGGCAAGCCGGTCAGCACTCTCGGGGACATTGGGTGTTTTTCGATGCAGGATTCCAAGCACGTGGCCTGCGGCGACGGCGGCATTGCCGTGACGAGCGATGAGAAATTCGGCCCGCTTTTGATCAAGTTTGGCGACAAAGGCACGAACCGGTTGAACCCGAAGGATTCGAGCACGGCCCTCGGGGCGAACTACCGGATCAGTGAATTGCAGGCCGCGTTCGTCGCCGCGCAATTGACGCGATTGGAGGACATCGCCGCCCGGCGCGCCCGCCTGGGCAATCTGTTGACCGAGGAATTGGCCGGCATCCCCGGCATCACACCGCCGCTGGTTCACAAGGAGGACCGCGCGGTGTATTGGTTCTACATGCCGCGCTTTGTGCCGGAAAAGATGGGCTGCGATCGCGCGCAATTCGTCAAGGCGCTGGCGGCCGAAGGCGCGCACTTTTCGGCTGGCTACATTCCTGTTCCGCTCTATGGCATGCCGATGTTTCAAAACCATTCCTTCTTCGCTGGCCACTGGCCGGTCAAGGAACTGGGACTGACGACGATGGACTACTCGAAAGTGAAATTGCCGGTGACCGAGGACATTCTGAAAACCTGTCTCCGCCTGCCGGTGACCGAAGCGATGGACGAGGATTACATCCGCGCCGTCGCCGGGGCCGTTCGCAAAGTGGCGAAGCATTACGCGGCGTGAGGGGCTGGTTGGCGATGAGATTTCAGACTTCGGGCAGGTTTCGCAGAGGGATTCGAGCACCAGGCAGGCGATTCGAACGTGCATAGATTCATTACCCGCCGGCAGATGCTCCGGCTCAGTGGCCAGGCTGCGGTGGCTGCCGCTCTGGGCGCCGGTTGCGCCCGGCCTGCCGCCGGCAACAAGCCTGCCCGGAGTGAGACCGGACGCGTCGTTGGCAACCCCGTCGGCGCCCAGGTCGGCGAACGGGTTCTGGCTGAAGGCGGCAACGCCGTTGACGCCGCCATCACCGCGGCCCTGGCGGTTTGTGTCACGTCGCCATGGCTAAGCGGCATCGGCGGCTATGGCGGGCACATGATGATTGCCTTGGCCGGGGGAAAGAAAATCACCTCGATAGACTTCAATTCTACGGCGCCCATCGCCGCGCGCGACGACATGTATCCGCTCGACGAAAAAGGCGAAGTCAATGGGAGAATCAACCAGCACGGTTGGCTGGCCGTGGGAGTGCCGGGGACACTTGCCGGTTTTCAATCGGCCTTGGATCGTTACGGCACGCGCCCGTTCCGGGAGGCCGTCCAGCCCGCGATCCAGTTCGCGCGCGATGGCTTCGTGGTCGCGCCCGGGTTGGCAACCGCGATTCGCGGCGCGCAGGCGCAACTCAAGAATGAACCCGGCTCGGCCAGGCTGTATTTGGAAAACGGCGAACCGCCCCAGCCCGGCGTGACCCTGCGCAATCCTGATCTGGCCAAAATGCTCGCCACGCTCGCCGGGCGAAACTCGGTGGATTCGTTCTACCGCGGCGACATCGGGAGCATGATCGCTCACGCGATCCAGAAAAACGGCGGGCTTGTTTCCGCCGCGGACATGTCTGCATACCGCGCGCGCGAAGTCAGCCCGCTGGAGATGCGATGGGATGATTTTCGCATCTGCACGGCACCGTTGACGGCAGGCGGCTTGAGCGTGTTGGAGGCCCTGGGAGTGTTGCGCGAACTGCGCTGGCCGCGTCTTTCCACCGGGTCGGCGGCATTGCACGCGAGGGTCGAAACCTTGCGCACCGTGTGGAAGGACCGCCTGGAACTGCTCGGCGACCCAGATCACGCAGCGGTGCCGTTGAAGCGGTTGCGCTCGACCGCCCACGCGCGCGAACTGGCCGGAAAAATCGAGGCCGCGGTGAAAACACAACGGCCCCTGGCGGTGGACCTCCCGAAAAACTCCGCCAGCGGCACCACGAACCTCAGCGCGGTGGATCGCGAGGGCAACATGGTCGCGGTCACGTTCACGCAAGGCGGCGCATTCGGCGCGCAGGTGACCGTGGATGGACTGGGGCTGACGTTGGGCCACGGTATGTCGCGGTTCAATCCGCGCGCGGGCCATCCGAATTCGCCAGGACCGCGCAAACGGCCGTTAAACAACATGTGTCCCACCATCGTGCTGCGCGGGGGCCGGCCCGTGTTCGCCGTGGGCGGCGCGGGCGGCGTGAAAATCCCGAACACCATCTTTGACATCCTCGCCGCGTATGTGGTCAAGGGCGGTTCACTGGAGGAAGCCGTGGCCGCGCCGCGGGTGCATACGACGGGAATGCTGGACCTGACGCTTGAACGCGCCTGGCCGCAGGCGGAGCAGGATCACCTCAAGGGCATGGGCTTCAAGGTGTCCGCCGGCAGCGGCGCCCGCGCGAGCGCGGTCGCGTTCGATCCAGCCACCGGCCGATGCTCGGGCGCGGAGCGCTGAACGATCCGCCCTTGGATGCCGGAGCCGAGCCTGCAAAACACAGCCCGCTCCGACGACTCGCGCGCACAATGAAACAAGGTCTGGTTCTGGACAAGGTCGTGCTGCTCGGGCGCACGTTGGAGGAATACCGGCGTTACTTCGCGCTCGATCTGGACGCGCTGCGGGGCCGGACGATCCTGGACGTGGCCTCGGGCGTCAGTTCATTTTGCGCGGAAGCCAATCGCGCCGGACTGCGGGTCTCGGCGTTCGACGCGATCTATGGTCGGCCCGCGGAGGAAATTCAGCGCTGGTGCGAGGCCGACCTGGACCACGTGACCGCCGCCATCCGGGATGCCAGGACCTATCGCTGGGAGTTTTACCAGTCACCGGAGAACCTGCGTCGCTTTCGCGAGCGAGCCTACCGGGCGTTTTTGGCGGATTACCGCGCGCACGGCGGCTTGCGCTACATCCCGGGCCGGCTGCCGGAACTGCCGTTCGCCGACGGCCAATTTGACCTCACGCTTGTCTCCTACCTGCTGCTCGTTTATGAGGATCATTTCGACTACGAGTTCCACAAGCGTTCACTCCTGGAGATCATGCGCGTGACGCGCGGCGAGGTGAGGCTTTATCCCATCGTGACGTTCGAAGCCCGGCGCTCCATCCACCTCGACCGCTTGCTGGCGGATCGCGAACTGAGGCACCTCGGGTTCGAGGAGGTGCAGACCGATTTCGAGTTCCTGCTCAACTCGAATTATTATCTGCGCGTGTTCCGGCGATGAGGAAAGCGGAACGCGAAGCTTCAGCGATTCCTGAGCGGACCAGGCCGCCGTGGCAACCTACCCGTGGTGCACTTCGCCGAAGACTTTCACGATGCCTTTTTCCAACGCCTCCCAATCCGCGGCAGTGGTTTCCCAGCCGCTGCTGAAACGCAGCACTTGTGTCACGTGGCCGGCCTTGTAGCCCATGGCGGACAGGACGTGCGATGGTTCTTCCTTCCCGGTTGTGCAGGCGGAGCCGGTGCTCACGGCGAAGCCGGCCTTGTCGAGGCGCGTCACCCAGCGGAGTTGTCCACCTTCAGGCATGAGCGCTGAGGTGGTGTTCCACAAACGCGGCACGCGCGCTCCCACGACCGTCGCGCCGGGGACCTGGCGCACCAGGAGTTTCTCGAATTTCTCCTTCCACACGGCGCGCGTCTCGTGGTCGCCGCGGGTGAGTTGCTTTTCACGGGCTTCGAGCGCGGTGAGCAAGGCGAGGATGATCGGGATGTTTTCCGTTCCGGCCCGCTGGCCGCGTTCCTGTTTGCCGCCGTAGAGCAGCGGGCTGATTTTCTGTTTGTGCGGAACTTTGAGGAAGCCGACGCCGCGGGGGCCGCCGAACTTGTGCGCGGCGCCTGTTACGTAGCCGCAATCGCCCAGTCCTTGCGCGGGGAGTTTGCCAAGCCATTGCACGGCATCGGTGAGGAAAGGCACCTCGTAGGTCCGGCAGATGGCGAGTATCTCGCGCCAGGGTTGGATCACGCCGGTCTCGTTGTTAGCCGCCATGACCGCGACCAGGCCGGGGCGCGTGTCGGCCATTTCGGTGGTCAGCCAGTCCAGATCGAGGACGCCGTCATGCGTGACGGGAATCACTCGGGCACGGCGGCCGAAGTACTCTCTGGCCGCGTCGTGGATGCAGGGATGCTCGATGGCGCTAATCCAGATCCCGGCCTTGGCATCGAGCGCGTGCGCGAAATAGTGGAGCGCCATGTTGTTGGCCTCGGTCGCGCCGCTGGTCCAGATGATGTCCTCGGAGTGGCAACCGAGAAAACAGGCCAGCCGCTCGCGCGCCTCGGTCATGGCTTTGCGGGCCGCGGCGCCGAAGGCATGGGGGCTGGAGGGATTGCCGTGGATTTTCTCCGTGGCCTCAAGCCAGGCTTCGCCGGCCTCGCGCAGGACGGGCGCTGTGGCGTTGTGATCGAAATACAACATCCGCGGGCAGGATAGGAAAAGGTGCGGTGGTGAAAAGGGGAAAGGGAACGGAGTGAAAATGGGAAAGCGGGAAAGTGGGAGAGTGAGAACGAGGTCGAGCGAGCGACTCACCCGATTGTGGGCTTGCAATCACCTGCTGCGCCGGTTTACTCCCTGGGTCCACGCGCTTATGACACGCCTGCTTCGATCTCTCGCCGCCAGCCTGGTTTTGTGCCTCGCCTGTGCCTCGCCCGCCGCCCAATTCAAATTGCTGAACAACACCTTCACCGTGCCAGACGACTTCGAGGTCGAAATCGCCGCTGGCAGCGACCTTGCGCCGCGGCCGGTTTCCGGTTCGTTCGATGACTTGGGCCGGCTCTACGTCACCGATTCGTCCGGCTCGAACGAGAAGCCTGACGTGCAGGTGAAGAATCCCAACCATCGCGTGCTGCGGCTGGAAGACACCGATGGCGATGGACGCTTCGACAAATCCACCGTGTTCGCCGACAAGGTGATGTTCCCCGAAGGCTGCCTCTGGTACGACGGTTCGGTGTACGTCGCCGCGCCGCCGAGCATCTGGAAGTTCACGGACACCGACGGCGATGGCGTGGCGGACAAACGCGCGGAATGGTTTCAGGGCAAGACGCTCACCAGTTGCGCGAATGATCTCCACGGACCGTATCTGGGGCCGGACGGCTACATCTATTGGGCCAAGGGGGCTTTCGCGGAGCAGACCCATGTTCTCGGCAACGGCCGCACGCTGAAGGACAAGGCCGCGCACATCTTCCGCGCCAAGCCGGACGGCTCGGACCTCGACGTCGTGATGACGGGCGGGATGGACAACCCGGTGGAGGTTGCCTTCACGCCCGAGGGCGAAGTGCTCTTCACCAGCACGTTCATTGATTTCAGCCAGCCAGGATTCCGCGATGGCATCGCGCACGCGATCTATGGCGGCGTGTTCGGAAAGATTCACGACGTGATCGAGGACGGCCGCGTGAAACGGACCGGCCCGGAGCCCATGCATCCTTTTTACCAGGCCGGCGCGTCGGCCGAATGTGGGCTGTGTCGCTACGAGAACAACGTGTTCGGCGACGATTATCGTGACAACCTTTTCGCCACAGCTTTCAATTTGCGCAAAGTCACCCGGCACATTCTCAAGCCCAACGGCGCCAGCTTCGCGAGCACCGCCAGCGATTTCCTCGTTTCCGACAACACGGATTTCCATCCGACTGACGTGTTGGAAGACGCCGACGGCAGCCTGATCGTGATTGATACCGGCGGCTGGTACAAGCTCTGTTGCCCCAGTTCGCAGCTCGCCAAGCCCGATGTGCTCGGCGCGATTTATCGGGTCCGAAAAAAAGGCGCACCCAAGCTCGACGACCCGTGCGGGTCGAGACTCATCTGGGGAAAAATGAAACCGAAGGAATTGGTGAAACTGCTGGATGACCGGCGTCCGGCCGTCCGCAATCGCGCGGTCCATGAACTCGGCAAGCATGGCGATGCCGCTGTGCCGGCCCTGGCTGATGTCCTCGCGCGAAGCAAAAACCTACCGGCTGCCCAAGCGGCGGCTTTCGCGCTTGGACGCATCGGCAGTCCCAAGGCGCGGGAAACACTGTGGTCCAGTTTGCACGGGACTGCCGCACCGGCTCTCGCTGAACAAACGACTTTCGATGCCCTTCGACAAACGAAGCTCAAAGTTCTTGGTTTGATCCGCGCCGTGCCCGCAAACGATAAGAACGGGTTCCTGCTTGATTTTGCTCTTGCCTGTGACCGGCCACAAATTCGCCGGGCGGCCGCTGAACTCGCCGGGAGGCTCGGCGATCCCAAGCGGACGGATGCATTGTTGCGGGCGGTTGCCGAGTGGGGAAGCGACCCGATCGTCACGCATAGTGCGACATTCGCCCTCATCGAAATGAATTCAGCCGCGTCTCTTAGGGAGGCGCTGGCCCGTTACAAGGAGAATTCTTCCAACGCTCCCGACCGCGCGATTTCTGGTCGGGTCCGAATGGCGGGTCTCACAGCTTTGGATCAAATGGGTTCAGGCGATTTGAAACCGGAGGAAGTCACGCCGTTTCTCGCATCCTCCGATCCGGAGTTGCGCAGAACGGCCGCCTGGGTTGCCGGTCATCATCCCGATTGGGGCGGCGCGCTGGCGGGATTCTTTCGCGAACGGCTGGCGAGGGCTGATCTTGCAAAGGACGAGCTTGACGGATTGCAACAACAGCTCGCCCGGTTCGCGGCCAACGCGGCGATTCAGGAATTGCTCACCGACACGCTGACCGCCGGGTCGTCGCCCGCGGCCATGCGGCAAGTCGTGCTGCTCGCCATGGCGCAGGCGGGTTTGCAGGAAGTGCCGAAACCCTGGCCGGACGCGGTGCGCGCGGCGCTCGATCAAAAGGACGACGCTGTGATTCGGGCCGCCGTCGCCGCGGCGCGCGCGCTGGGTCAGATCAAGAACGACCCGCCGAATTTTTCCGAGTCGCTGCAACGCATCGCGCGAGACACATCGCGCCCCGATGATTTGCGGTTGGACGCGCTGGCAGCATTACCGCGCGGATTGCAGTCTGTTGAGCCGGACTTGTTGGGTTTTCTGCTCACGCATCTCGATCCAACCAGGCCTGTGCCGGTGCGCGGCGCGGCGGCGGGTGTGCTGGCCAGGGCGAAGTTGAGCGACGAGCAATTGCTGACGCTGGCTGACGCCATCAAGGCGACCGGCCCGTTGGAGATTTCGAAACTGCTTGCCGCTTTCGAGCACGGTTCCAGCGAAACGGTCGGCCTCAAACTGATGGCCGCCTTGAACGAATCGAAGGGCCTCGCCGGCGCGCGCCCGGACGCGCTCAAGGCGCTGGCGGCAAAATATCCACCGTCGGTCCAGGAGCAATGCGGTGCGTTGCTGGCGAAACTGAACCTGGACGAGGCCAAACAAAAGGCCCACTTGGACGAGTTGCTGGCGACGCTGCCGAAAGGCGACGTGCGTGGCGGCCAGGCGATCTTCAACAGTCCGAAAGCCGCCTGCATGTCGTGCCATAAGATGGGTTACGTCGGCGGCACGGTCGGCCCGGACCTCACCAGCATCAGCCAGGCGCGCACCGAGCGCGACCTGCTCGAAGCCATCGTCTTTCCGAGCGCCAGCTTTGTGCGGAGCTACGAGCCGGTCATTGTCACGACCAAATCGGACGAGCAATTCAGCGGCGTGCTCCGCAAAGACGCGGAAGATGAAATCGTGCTGGCCACCGGCCTGAACACCGAGGCGCGCGTGGCCCGGTCCGACATCACGGAAATCCGCCCGGGCGCCGTGAGCGTGATGCCGGCGGGATTGGACCAGCAACTCACCAGGCAAGAGATCGCGGACCTCGTGGCTTTTCTCAAGAACACGAAGTGGGGACCGAATTGAGATCAAGTGCGAAGCTCGAAGGCAAACATGTGGCGCAGTTGTCGCGGCTCGTGGGATTCAAAAGGGCTTGACTCCAAGCTCGACAATTGACCCGCTTTTGGCATCTTGGCCACACTACAATGCTCCCCGACGTGGACAACTGCGCGTGGTTTCAATGCTGTCCCATGCGCTCCCCAAAGCCAGCGCGGGAACGACGCAGGCGCGGCTTCACACTCATCGAACTCCTGGTCGTCATCGCCATCATTGCCATTCTTGCGAGCCTGCTGCTGCCCGCGTTGAGCCGGGCAAAGCTGAAGGCGCAACAGACCGGTTGTGTCAACAACGTTCGCCAGCTCCAGCTTTGCTGGCAGATGTATGCCGATGACAACACGGACAATCTGGTGCCGAACGGAGGCGACGGCACAGCGGTCGCGCGCGCAGCGGTGTACACCGTGGCCGACTCCTGGTTGCTCGGCAACGCGTGGCTGGACACCACGGTGACAAGCATCCAGCGCGGCGTACTCTTCAAATACAACTCCTCGGTCGGCATCTACAAATGCCCGGGAGACAAATCCACCGTGCGCGATCAGGGCGTGATCCCTCGCACCCGCAGTTACTCGATGAGCATTTACATGAACGGGAAGCCGACGCCGGATTCGCCGGCCTACGGGCGCTACGCGAATTGCTGGCACAAGCTGGCGCAGATTCAGCGGCCCGGCCCCTCCAGGGCCTTGGTTTTCGCCGACGAAAACGAAAAGAGCATCCAGCAGGCAATCTTCGTCATCAACGCCCCCGACCGGTGGTTGCACTTCAACACTTCGCTGTGGACCTGGCTCAGCTTCCCGGCGACGCGGCACAACAACGGCGGCGTCTTCACGTTTGCCGATGGCCACGCCGAAGGCTGGCGCTGGCGGGAACCGAACACCCTGCGGATTGCGAGCCTGAATATCTGGACGGTGCTGCAACCCGCCGTGCGCGACACGGACCGCGACTTGGGCCGATTGTTCCAAACGGTGCCGGAGAAGGTGCCGATCAATTAACGCGGCGCCTCAAACTCCCATCAAACAAACCCGGCTGGTTTCCTTCCGGCGGCTTCATGCCGAGTTTCTGGTAGCCAAGCTCCGTCGCCACCCGGTCCTGCGACGTGCGCTTGAGGTAATCCGCGATGATGAGGTAGGCGCCCGCCTTGAAGCGCGACACGCGCGCCGGGGACGCGAGCTACCGACGGTTGATTCCCGCCGCATTCGCCGATTGGGTATCCAACGAAATTGTTGTCACGCCATAGTCGTCCAGTGGTATCCAGAGTCCTCGATTGATTACGCCCACCGCGCGGGTCAAGTCGGGCGTACTGCAGCCCGACGGCCGGTGTTCGGCCAGGCCGCGCGGCGTGTGCGGCTTTGAAATGTCGAAAAGCAGCACATGATTGGCGGAGTCCTGCACGGCCAGGAGGTCCGCGAAGCCTGCCAGCACGTTGGCGGGCGCTCGCAATCCAACGGCGCCCTCCCGCAAGAATTTGCCGTCGTGGGCAAGCCGCCAGTGTTCGAGCAGGCTCGGCTTGTGTCCGCCGGCCGACGCGCGGCCGACGAATGCGTTCTCACCCTGGACCAGCACGGGGCGCGGCCCGCCGCCGAGTGCCACCGATGCCACGAGGTAAGCGGCCACGCTGTCGTAAGCGCTGGCGTCCAGCCATTCGGCTTCTCCCATTCCGTGCCTGCCGGTTGTGTAAAGCAGCGCCCCGTCAGGCGAGACCCCGATCAGTTGGCCGGGAATGTTGACTGGCTCGCGGACCAGTGGCGCGCCCGGCTCGGCGTAATCGGTGACGCTCAGAAAATCACGTTCCAGCAAACCGCTTACTCCCGCCGCACTGCCGATGGCGCCAGGTCGGGAAAGCAAGCGAGCCGAAGCGTCGAGGTCCGAAACGTATTCTGAGGCTGTGTAACTCAGATAGACCAATCCGCCCGCAGCGAACGCCTTGCTGTAGTTGCCTGCATTGCCCGCATCCAGGTTGACCTGCGAGACGAACCGCGGCGCGGTAGCGTCGCTCACGTCGAACGCGAGCAATTGCGCGCCACCGCCGCCCCAGTACGGCCAAAAGACCGCCGTGTTGTCGAAAGCGCCTTGGACCGGCAGCAGACGCACGCCCCACCGAGGATACCCATCCCACCAGGCGTTATTGTTCCGCCCGCCCGACCAGACCAGCACGTGGTCGTTTGGCCAGATGGCTTCGAGGCTCGCGCCGTGGCCGGATTCCGAGCCGGCAACCGCAATCTGCCCCGCCACGCGCAACTCCGGCAAGCCGCTCAAATCCACGATACTAAACAGAAAGTTCGCTTCGGGGGGCAGCATCAAGAACGGCTGCGCGAACCCGATCCGATATGGATAGGAAAACGACGGCGTCACCTGCGCCACGTAGAGCTTTCCGTGCCGCACTGTCGCGCCCGCGACCGGCAGATTTGTCAGCGCCAGCCTGCCAAGCACTTCGTCAGGTGCATCGGCCCGGGCGACGCGCAGAACCGGGCCAGCCTCGTTCCATCCGCCGCCGCTCGCGCTGAGTTCCAGCAGGTAGTCGCCTTGCAAAAGCACACGGTTCACCGGCCACGCCAGTTCCAGCGCCGTGCGACCAGCGGGATGATCGCGGTCGGTCGCATTGACGCTGAACAATTCGCGGCCGGACAACGACAGGATGCGGTCGCGATGAACGGTGGCGCGCCGCGGTTGGAGCGCGTGTTCGATCACGCCGCGCGCCGCGAGCGTGTCGGCGCTCAAGTCAATCAATTGCACGCGCGTGGCGTAGCCGTCGGCGCTGTATCCCTCGTACGGCACCAGCACCAGCCCGTGTTCCTGGGAAACAAAAAACGCCCGTTCATCCAGGTTGGCTTCGCTCCAGGAATGATTTCCGCCGGGGAACAACCGGCTCAACAGCGCCGGCCGGCTTGGGTCCTGCACGTCGAACAACGACACCGCCACGCGGCTGGCCTCCACACCCACGGTCACCAGCCGATCGCCCAAGGGATGAATGTACGTGGACCAGCCGGGCACCTTGACCTCGCCGGCCACCTGCGGCCGCGTGGGATCGGAAAAATCCACCACGAAAAGCGGATCAATTACGACGGCGGTCACGACGTAAACGCGCTGGCCATCGAAGCGCGTCGCGAAGAGACGTTCGCCTTGGGCGAGCGCCAATTCGCCCAGTTTTGCCAGTCCGCGCGGGGCCGCCGAGCGCGGGTCCGGCAGATGAAACGTTTCCAGTTTGGTGACGAGGCCGCCGACGCGCTGTTCGGAAACGCACCCGAAAACAGGCGCGGCGTAGTGCATCTTGAATTTATCCAGCACGACGCCCGCCGCAGCCAAGCTGCCGTAGGCGTTCATTCGCCCGTCCGACGCGGTGATGTCCACGGCATGGATCATTGAGCGTCCGCCGTCCGACGGGTCGGGCGTGGTCACGAACAGGAACGCATCGGTGGCCATGACGACGTTGCCAACGCCTGAGTACCATAAGGCATTTCGCCGTACGGGCGCGGCGGGGTCCGCCAGATCAATCGCTGTCAACAGCGTGCCGGGCGTGCCAACGTCGTTTGAAGTGCTGGCGGGGTCGCGGGACGTTCGTGTCGCCACATAGAGAGCCGAACCGACCAGGCGGCTCTCTGTCACGGCGCCGGGCACCGACACGGTGGCGACAATTGACGGACGGACGGCCACGGAGTCCACGATGAAGATGCGCGATTCGTCGGAGGAGCAATCCGGTCTGGCCAGTAGGATGACGTGCCGGCCGAATAGATACATTTCTTCGCCGGCCGCCGGCAGGTCGAGCGTGGCGCGCCGCACCGGCCCATCCGGGTCGCTGAGGTCAATGATTTGCAAGCCACGGAGTTGGTTGAAGAAATAGAGGGTGTCGCCGCTGATCTTGTAAATGTCGGACTCGACGACGGCGCGGGTGGGGTCGGGAGCGGCGGCGGCCCCGAGGGCCGCAACTGAATTGAGTGAGGTCGCGAAAAGTGTGAAGCCGAGGACGGCGCTGTCGCCCAAGATCACGTCCGGCAAGGATTGCAGAACTGGCCAGGATCTAATTTGCGGAAGCACCCGCAGCGCGCCAAACGCCTGTCTGCCGTTGTAGAATTTCTGGGGCAGCGGATCAGGACCGCTGGCGACCACGCGCCATTCGGCGACCGGGCGCGAATCGTGGACGCGAAAAGTGACCGACGCGTTGGCGCGTTTCAGGCGGACCACGGCGCACGGTTCCCAGACCCCCGTGCCGGCTTGCCTGCGGGATTCGAGCACCACGCGTTTGGCGCCTTTCGGAACGCTGGCGAGCACATAGACATTTGTCCCAATGACCCGTACGGACTTGATGCCAGGCGGGGCGCTTGCCGGGGCAGCGGGCGCAGCGGGCGTCGCCAACCAGCAAAGTCCCGCGCACACCAACCCGGCGCGCAAAGCAGCGAAACGGACAAGCGGTTTGCTGAAGTTCATCTGGCGAATCTCGTTGTTCACAGTAAGAGTGTGCCGGCGTGTAATGTCAAGCTCGTGTGGAGCGCGGAAGGAATGCGTTCTCCCTTTTCTTATCTCGCAGCGCAGGGTGGTCACGGAGCGTCAGAGCAAACTCTGCTGGTTTCCTTTCGCGGCTTTGAGCCCGAGCTTCTGGTAGCTTAACGCCGTCGCCACGCGGCCTTGCGCCGTGCGCTTGAGGTAGCCCTCCATGATCAGGAACGGTTCATAAACTTCCTCCAGTGTGTCCGGCTCCTCGCCAACCACCACGGCCAGTGAATTCACACCCACCGGACCGCCGCCGAATTTCGTAACGATGGCTTCGACGATGCGCTTGTCCATTTCATCCAGTCCGTTCTGGTCAATCTCCAGCATGGCCAGCGCGCGGTCGGCGACTTCGCACGTAATGCGGCCATCGTGGCGGACCTGCGCGTAGTCCCGGACGCGGCGCAACAGGTTGTTGGCGATGCGCGGCGTGCCGCGGCTGCGACGGGCGATTTCATGCGCGCCCTTGTCGTCAATCTCCACATTCAGCAATCGCGCTGAGCGGACGATGATCTTCTGCAAATCGTCGGCGACGTAGTAATCCAGCCGCTCGCGCACGGCGAAACGCGTGAGCAGCGGCGCGGTGAGCAGGCCGCTGCGCGTCGTCGCACCGATGAGAGTGAAGCGCGGCAGGCTCAAGCGCACGCTCCGCGCGTTCGGCCCCTGATCAATGATGATGTCCAGCTTGAAATCCTCCATCGCAGGATAGAGGTACTCCTCGATGGTCTTTTGCAGGCGATGTATTTCGTCAATGAACAGCACGTCGCCTTCCTCGAGGTTGGTGAGCAGTCCGGCAAGGTCGGCGGCCTTTTCGATGGTTGGGCCGCTGGTGCTTTTGAGATTCGTGCCCATCGCCTTGGCGAGGATGTAGGCGAGAGTGGTTTTGCCGAGGCCGGGCGGGCCGTTGAGCAGGATGTGATCGAGCGCCTCGCCGCGTTGTTTGGCGGCGGCCACGGCGATCTCGAGTCGCTCCTTCACCTTGGGCTGGCCGGTGAACTCGGTGAACAAGGACGGGCGCAGCGTCAGTTCCAACGCGGCATCGGGCTTGTTCAAATTCGAAACGGCGCGCTCGGCCATTGGCGGGAGCATGGGAAATGCGTTTCGGCGCGACAAGTTGAAAGCGTCCCAGTGGAACGCGCGCCAAAGCAACGCTTGCCAAACCCGCGCCGCGATGGTAAACAGTCCGCACCAATCCGTGACCTGTATGCCGCCGCCCAGCCCAACATCGCGCGCGTTTACGCTCATCGAGCTGCTCGTGGTCATCGCCATCATCGGGATCCTGGCGGCCTTGCTTTTGCCGGCGCTGGCGAAGGCAAAGATGCAGGCCAAGCGCGTTCAGTGCATCAACAACCAGAAACAACTCGCGACGACCTGGTTGCTCTATGTGGCCGACAACAACGACTGGCTTCCGGGCAACGGCGCCAACGATCCGCCGAACAAGGTCAACAAGCTCTGGATTCAGGGCAATTTTTTCCAACCCACGGCCAACACCAACTACCAGCTCATGCTCAACCCGGAGTACGCGCTCTTCGGGAATTATCTCAAAACCACCAGGGTCTATGTCTGCCCGACCGACCGGTCCAAGGTGAAGGTGTCCAACGTCGAATACGACAAGATTCGGAGCTACTCGCTCAACAACTACCTCGGCTGGAGCGGCACCTGGGACAATCGGCTGTCCACGGCGTATCGCGTGTTCAAGAAGCACAGCCAGATGACCTTCCCGCCGCCCTCGTCAACCTTCCTGATGATGGACGTGCATCCGAACAGCATTTGCTGGCCGTATTTCGGCGTGATGATGGCGAAGGAAAGTTTTTTCAATTTCCCCGGCAGTTCGCACAACCGAGCCGCAAACGTCGCGTTTGCCGACGGCCACATCGAGACGCACCGGTGGGTGGACCCCCGCACGCTGGCGGCGGTTTCTTCGGACTACCACCGGCACGATGATGCCTCGCCGCGAAACCAGGACCTTGTCTGGTTGCGGGATCGCACGACGGTGAAATGGCTGGGACGACCTTGAAGTGACGGACTGGCGTGAGCCGCCCAAGCCTCGACTGCAGTCGCGGGCCGGGACCGAGCTCCGAGGGAAATGCGCCCGGTTTCTCGATCCACCAGGATAAGACTGCGGTGGTGATCGGGGACCAAGGCGGGAAGGATTTCAATGGCCCAATCTCCAAGCGTTTGCGTGAGTTGTGAAGGCGGCCTGAACGTTGCCGTCGTGGCCCGCGGTCCTCGGTGGCGGAACATACTGGGTTGGGTCAGTAACGATTCGGACACGCCAAGCGGCTGGGTTTCTTCTTGATCTTCCGCGGGGCGGTGCTCAAGCTCGCACGGTGGGTAGAGTCACGGGAGTTTCTCAGAGGCAATTGAGATTTATGAACGCGTTGGAGTTGGTGGGTTGTCTGGCTCTTTGCTTTGGAGTCAGTTTCGGCGTCCTGCTTTGGATCATCCGTCTGGACCGCGGTGGCCGCCTGCGCAAGCGGCATGGCGATGCACATCATGGAAAGGATTCGAACGTCCCGCGCATCGGAGGCATCGGACTCGCCGCCGGACTCTTCGCTTTGCCCGTCGCGATTTCGCTCTTCCTGCCGGCGGGCGGCTGGAACCATCACGGTGAAGTCGCGATCCTGTGTGGCGCGCTGGCCATGTTCGCGCTGGGGTTGTGGGACGACCTGCGGCCAATTGGCGCCAGGCTCAAGTTGCTCGGGCAGGTCCTGATTGCGCTGGTGGTTTTTACGGGGGGGTTGAACATCACCAAATTCCAGGTCCCGTTGACTCAGGAAATCATCGAGCTGGGTGGCACCGAAAGCATGCTCGTCACCGTGATATGGCTTGTGGCGCTGACCAATCTGATCAACCTCATTGACGGGGTGGACGGACTGGCAGGTGGGATTTCTCTTATGGTGATGGCGCTGCTGGTCTATTCCTCAAGCGGTTCCGGTTACATCCAATTGCTGTGCGCTGGGATGGCCGGTGCGCTCGTGGCGTTCCTCATCTTCAACTTTCCGCCCGCCCGGGTTTACATGGGTGACGGTGGCGCGTATTTGCTGGGATTCCTCATCGGCGCCACAACGATCGCCAGTTCGCAGAAAGGGACCGTCATGGCGGCGCTCATCGCGCCGCTCTTTGTCCTGGCCCTGCCGATTCTCGACACCGGGCTGGCCATCTTGCGCCGGGGTCTGCGCGGCCTGCCGGTGTTCCGGCCCGACCGCCGGCATCTGCACCATCGCATGATGGGCCTGGGCTGGTCGCGCCGGCGGATCGTCCTCTCGGTGTACTGTTTTTGCCTCCTGTTCCTGCTGCTCGGATTCGCCGCGTTCTGGTCGCGGGGACAATGGTTCCCCATCCTTGTGGGGATTGGTGTGCTGATCATCGTCATCGCCGCGTGGAATCTCAGTTTCAGCCGGGAATGGTTCGCCGTGGGCCGCATCCTGGGCAATTCCCTCCAGATGCGCGCGGACATTCAATACGCGCTGGTGCAAACACGCTGGCTGGCCATGGAAGGCCGGCGGGCCGCGTCCATTGAGGATCTCTGGCGCGACTTCGTGTTCATCGCACAGAAACTGGGTTTTCACTTCGCCCGCCTGCAACTTGCCGATGGTGAACGGGCCTGGGATGGAACCCACGGCGCCCTGGAACTGAAATCCTATCGGGGCGAACTCCAGGGTGGGCGGCTCGGGGTGCTCGAATTGAAGGCGCGGCTCGTGCCCCGCGCGAGCGAGTTGGATGGCCGCGCTGATCCTGGGGGGCATCCCGATCCGTTCAGGCCGCGCATCGTGGATGCGGCTATGTTTGAAATCCTCACCGATGTCCTCGTTGAAGGCTGGATGAAAGCCACGCGCGCGTGGATTCGGTTTCATGACGGCAGCGAGGAGCAGCTGCGGTTCGACATGACGCGGATGGCGCGGCACTTGTCCGTCGGCGCGCGCTGAAGTCTCCGCGTCGGCATCGCCGCCGCGAGCCGCCGGAGCCGGCTCAGATGTAATACATCTTTTCCTTCTCGGCCGCCTCTTCAATCAATTGCTGGAACGTAATGCCATCGGCCGCGGCTTCGAAGCTTCGGCAGACCGCCTGCCAGGCGCCGCGTAATTCCGCCGGGCACCCCGCGTCCAGCAACGCGGGAGCGCTGAACGATTCGCCATCCACCGCGCGCAACACGTCGGCCAGGGTGATTTCCGACGGGGATCGCGCCAGCGCGTAGCCGCCGGCTTTCCCCCGCACGCTGCGGACGATGCCGCGCGCCTTCAATTCGAGCAGGATCTGAACGAGGTAGTTCGCCGCCACGCCCTGCTCCGCGCCGAGGACCTCGGTCGTCACCACGGCGCCCGAGGGCAATCGCCGCGCCAGGGCCAGCACGGCGCGGGCGGCGTAGTCGCTGCGGGCGGAGAGTTTCACGCGCGCACGGTAAAAACTCCGCGCCGCCGCCGCAAGAAAACTGCGGGCCTCCGGCGGCGCGCCGCTCACTGACGCGACTCATAAGTTTTCATCCCCGAACTCACGCAAAGAATTTCGTATCCCTCGCGAGGAATTGGCGTTACACCATCCCCATGCGAACTCTCGCGATGTCATTGGACCGGGGAACGCATTGCGGCGGGACGCGCGGGATTGCCGACCGCCGATTCGTCGTGGGTCTGGTTTCAATGTTGTTGCTCGGTGGCCTGCTGACGCTGTGCCTCCCGGCGCTCGGACCTTGGCCCGGAATATTTCCAGGCGTCCTGGCCGCCCTGCTCTTTCTCGGTACCGCGGCGGCGGGCGGTGGGGAGAAACACATCGAAGCCGGCATCCGAACTCACGCCAGTACCGGAACGGCCATCTTCACCATGAGGCTCGACAAGGAAACCGTCGCGCTGGACCCGGGCAAGACCTGGGTGCAGGTGGACCATTTCAAATGGGTCGTGCGCGGACTGATCGAGGAGCCGCAGAGCTTCCATGTGTTTCCGGACGGCAGCGTGGAAATCAACGCAGAGAAGATCAGTATCGCCGACCCCGAAGGAGTGGCCAAACTCGATCACCAGATCAACAAGCATCACGCGCCCCTTACCGCACCCAGGCCGGTGGCGTCGCCCGTGGTTGCCCAGCCGGCCGCGGCGTCGCCTCAACCCGCCAGACCGCGGTTTCGCGTCAAGCTCGATCATTGGGGACACATGATCATCGAGTGGGGTGAAGGACTGGAACGGGAAGAGACGGGCCTGCGCGGTTTCGCGACGCTGGTGGCCAACGGATTGGTCCGCAAGCCGCGCACCTTTCGCGTGGACGCCTTGCAACGGGGCATCGAGATCGAGGAAGACTGGTTCGAGTGCAGCGACGCCGGGGCCAGCCGGCTGGAGGAGGCGCTCAACCACCGCTACGCCCCCGAGGCCCGGGCCGCCAGGGCCGGGGCGATCGAGGTCAAGGAAAACGCCGCCGCCAGCACCGGCTTCGACGTCCACTTCGCGATCCACCGCGCCGGGGTGCCGCTCGAATTGAGGGGCCACCTCTCGCAGGAGAATCTCGACCTGCTCCAGGATCCGACGAAATGCGATCTGATTCAGCCGGGAATCCACCTGCTGCTCTCGCCGCCGTACTTGTTGTTTCGCCGGCGCCGCCCCGACATGGGTGAGGAAAAAATTCCCGAATTGCCGGATGTGAACCTGCTGCGGACGAACGCCGCGCAGCTTCAGCACGTCCTCAATCATCCACTGATCCGCAAAGGCATCGTGGCCGGAGGGCCAGCGCCGCCAATCGCCGGCGATCTCCCGGAACAGCTTGTCGAACTGCGCGTGGTCCGGCACCCGGCTGACAAGGCTTTGCTCTGGCTCGAAGGCGCGACCAACACGGGCCGGCCACACGACGCGAAGGCCTTCACGCATCACAACGTCGCCGAACTCCAGCATGGCGGCGTCTTTCGGCCGTATCTGGACGTGTGCCTTTCGCTGGATCACCGGCGGTTGAGTGTGCTGAATCGGGAGTCCAAGGCGGAAGAAGCCATCACCCTCGACCCGGCCACCCCGGACGAAGACCTGCACCGCGCCAGTCTGATGCTGACCCGCGCCTTGAGGCCGCTCAAGACTGTGCCCATCGTGAAGCCCGCCACACCCGCGGTGGCAATTGCCTCGTCTGCGCGGCCCGCCGCCGCCGCTTCGTCAGTCCCTGCGGTTTCCATGATCCGTTCGGAAACGCATCCGCCTCGCCCCCAACGCATATCCTTGCCGTTCGCGCGCGCAACAACAAAGCCGGCTGGACCGGCTGCGGAGACTCCGCCCCTGGCGGCTTCCAACCTCCCGCCGGTTGCCATCAAATCCGGCCAGTTGTCAATCGCCACACTGTTTACCGAGGCGGATGCCGCCCGGGTCAACGTAGAGACCTTTCGTCGCCTCGGGGTTTGGCTCGGCATCCCGGTCCAGGAGGTGTCCCTCAGCCTGCCGCGCGTGTTTGAAAACCGCCGTTTCGAAGTCCTCAGTTTCGAACCGATGGAAATCCAAAGCCTCATGGACCTGCGGGGCGAGGACTTCTACGGCTTTTATCTCAGCCATGTTAGCGAGCGGAAGATCGTCCTGGTCTATGCCTGCAACGGCATGCACCTCGAATGGGGGCCGGACAAATGCGTGGTGCAACCGACCGCCCGGTCCGAAGCGGAAGAATTCGTCGGCGACGCGCTCCTCGGCCTGGCTCAGAACCGCAGCGACGAATTCGTTTTCGTAGTGAAACCGGCGTTCAAGGAATGGATCGTCCCGCGCGAACAGACCTACACGGTGGAGAATCTCCGGTTTTTGACCGTCGCGGATGTCGCTGCCGCGCCGGCGGACTACCGTTTGATCTGGCCGCTGTCCCCGGCGACCGGCGCGTGATCGTGGCCGGTGACGCCATGAAGTTTTTCGTCTCCATTTGTCCGCGCCCCGCTTATCAATCCGCCCCATGCGAACCCTGATTCTCGGCATTGACAGCGGCACGCAATCCACCAAGGCACTGGTCGTGGACGCCCGCAATGGCAGAGTGGCCGGCGTCGGCGCGCGAGCCTACGGATTGATCCCCGGCCTGCCTCCCGGCGCGAAGGAACAGCACCCGCGCACCTGGCGCGAGGCCACGGTCAAGGCCGTTCATGGCGCGGTCAAGCAAGCTGGGGCCAGGGCCGGCGAGGTCGTCGCCATCGGCGTGAGCGGACAGCAGCATGGCTTCGTGCCGCTCGACCAGCGCGGCGAAGTCATCCGCCCGGCGAAACTCTGGTGCGACACCTCAACCGCGGCGGAGTGCGATGAGATCACCGCGGCGCTCGGTGGACCGAAACCAACCATCAGAGCCTTGGGCAACGCCGTCCTGCCGGGCTTCACGGCGTCGAAAATCTTGTGGTTAAAAAAGCGCGAGCCGCGGCATTTCGCGCAGCTCGCGACCGTCTTGCTGCCGCACGACTACTTGAACTTCTGGCTCACCGGCGCGCGCGTGATGGAATACGGCGACGCCAGCGGCACTGCGTTGCTCGACGTGCGCCGGCGCATCTGGAGCGCACCGGCGTTGAAGGCGATTGACGCTTCGCTCGTTGAAAAGCTGCCGCGCTTGATCCACAGCGACCAGCCAGCGGGCACGCTGACCGCCGCAACGGCACGCGAACTGGGATTGAACGCCGGAGTGCTCGTCAGCGCGGGCGGTGGCGACAACATGATGGGCGCCGTCGGCACGGGCAACACCCGGCCCGGCATCGTCACCGCCAGCTTTGGCACGAGCGGGACGATCTACGCCTGCGCCGACAAGCCGGTCGTGGACCCGCGCGGCGAGATCGCCGCGTTCTGCGACTCCACGAATCGCTGGCTGCCCCTGCTGTGCACCATGAACGTCACCGTGGCGACCGAAATGGTGCGGAACGATTTCGCCATGGACCACGCGGCGTTCGAGAAGGCCGCTGCCCAGGCGCCGCCGGGCAGCGACGGGCTGCTTTGCCTCCCGTATCTCGAAGGCGAACGCACGCCCAACGTCCCGGACGGCACCGGCGTTTTTCTCGGAGTCCAACCGCGCACGTTCACCGCGCGGCATTTCGCGCGCGCCGCCATGGAAGCCGTCACGCTGGGCATGAATTACGGCCTGCGCCGGCTCGCCGGACTGGGCGTGAAGGCGAAACAAATCCGCGCCACCGGCGGCGGCGCGAAGTCGAAGCTCTGGCGGCAGATCATGGCCGACGTGTTCGAGGCCGAAGTGGTGACGTTGAAAGTGAGCGAAGGCGCGGCCTACGGCGCGGCGTTGCAGGCGCTGTGGTGCTGGCGGTTGCAGCGCGGCGAGCGCGTGAAGATCGAGGACATCACCGACGCGTTCGTGACGCTCAACCGCGCCGAAACCGCGACCCCGCGAAGGCATGCCTTGACTGTGTATCGCGAGTTGCAGGAGTTGCAGGACGAACTCTCTCGCAGCCTTCGCGGCGTGTTCGCCAGCCACAGGAGGTTCGTCCTCAACCGCTGATTGGCACGAGCCCCCCACCGATGACCGACGCAACCTCCCAGCGCATGGCGCAGATCGAGTCGCATGTCGCCCACCTGGAACGGCAGGTGGAGCAACTCAATGAAGTCATCGTTAGACAGGGCAAGCTCGTCGCCCGCTTGAGGAAGGAAGTGCAACGGCAATCCGCCGCCATGGCGTCGCTCGAACTGGACCGTATGAAAGCAAATGACGCCAAGCCGCCGCACTACCAATGATCGCAGTGCCTCGACTTCCCGAATCGTCCTGGTAATTTCCCTTCGTGAGTTTTGTTGCCGAGTTCAATGCGTTGCCGCTGCCCGCGCTCGTAAAGCGTTCGCTGGGCACCGGCGCTGCCGCCGCGCGCGAGTCGCTGCGGAAGGACCGCCCTTTGCTGGCGGACTTCGCGCACTTGATTTCGCCTGCTGCCGGCGAACTGCTGGAAACGCTGGGCCGCCGTTCGCAGACCCTGACCCGGCAAAGGTTTGGGAAGGTCATCCGGTTGTTCGCCCCGCTCTACCTCTCCAACGAGTGCATCAACAATTGCCGTTACTGCGGTTTCTCGCGCGACAATCCCATCCTGCGCGTCACGCTCACGGTGGACGAGGTGCTGCGCGAGGCCCGCGCGCTGGCGGCGCAGGGTTTCCGCAACCTCCTGCTCGTCGCGGGTGAACATCCCAAGTTTGTCTCCAACGGCTATCTCGCGGATTGCGTCGCCGCCTTGCACGCGGGAATCCCCAGCGTCTCGCTCGAAGTCGGGCCGATGGAGACAGAAGACTATCGCCCGCTGGTCGCGGCGGGCGCGGATGGGTTGGTGGTCTATCAGGAAACTTACGACCGCGCGGTGTATCACGACCTGCACACCGCCGGACCGAAAAGGAATTTCGACTGGCGCATGGAAACGTCTGAGCGCGCGTATGCGGCAGGCTTCCGTCGCATCGGCATCGGCGCGCTGTACGGACTGGCGGACTGGCGTTATGAGGCGTTGGGCGTGGCGGCGCACGCGGAGTATTTGCTGCGCAACTGCTGGAAAGCGTCGCTCACCATCTCGCTCCCGCGGTTGCGTCCGTGCGCGGGCGAGTTCGAGCCACTGACCCAGATGAACGACCGCGAGCTGGTGCAACTGGTCTGCGCCTTCCGCCTGATGTTCCCGGACGTGGGTCTCGTGCTCTCGACGCGCGAACCGGCGAAGTTGCGCGACGGCTTGGTCCCGCTCGGGATCACTTTGATGAGCGCCGGCAGCCACACCGAACCCGGCGGCTACACCGGCGCGGGCAAGGAACACATCCATCAAACGGTGCGCGGGCGGATCATCGAAGCCGGCTCAAGCGAATGGGCAGCCAACGGCCAGGCCAGAAGTGCGACCGGTCAATTCGAGATCGCCGACGGACGCTCCGCCGGCGAAGTGGCGAGGCGGATCCAGCATCTCGGCTACGAACCGGTGTGGAAGGATTGGGACGCGGCGCTGACGGCGTAATACCAATTGTTGGCGAACATCGGTGGCAAGAAAATCCATCCCCTCACCCTGGCCCTCTCCCCGTCTGACGGGGAGAGGGAAAAGCGATGTGCGTCGCCCGGCATTTCCTGGCGCCATCGTTTCGCCGACCGACTGACGCTATTTCCCCCTCTCCCCATCCGATGGGGAGAGGGACGGGGTGAGGGGCCGTTCAGGTTGTTTGCCGAAAACCGTTGCGGACTGGCAAAAGCAACTTCTCCTGGATTGTTGCCAAAGGCGGTCAGATTTTCTTGAGCAAATCCTTCCAGCGTTTCCACGCCTCGTCGCGCGCCTTCTTGTTTTCCGGACTGGCATCCGGCGCCTCGCCGGCGCGCATGAAACCGTGGCCCGCGCCCTCGTAGGTCACCGGCTCGTAAGTCTTGCCCGTCTTCTTCATCAACTCCGTTGACTTCGGGACCGAGGCGTTTACGCGGTTATCGTTACCCGCATAAAACCCGTGGACCGGACACGCGATGCGCGCGATGTCCTCCTCCTTGTCCGGCCCGGAACCGTAGAACGGAAACGCGGCTTTGACCTTCTTGTTGTTGGTCGCAAAGCGGAACGTCTGGCTGCCGCCCCAGCAAAAACCGCCCACCACCACCTTGCCGTTGGACGCCGGAAGATTGGCGACGTAATCCGCCACCGCATTCAGGTCCGCTGTGATCTGGTCCGGCGCCAACGCGGAGATCGCCTTGCGCGCCGCGTCGCCACCGCCCAACTCAGCCGTGCCGCCGCCGCCCGGCGCGCTGCCGGAAAGCAAGTCCGGCGCGATGGCGATGTAGCCGGCTTCCGCAAGCTGATCCGTCACGCTGCGCACCCAGTCCGTGAGGCCGAAGATTTCGTGAATGACAATCACCGCAGTGGCCTTTTCTTTGACTTCGGGAAACGCGATGGAACAATTCACCTCGCGGTTGCCGTGCTTGACCTTGACCCACTCGTGATGGCGCGGGGATTTTTCGAGCCGGGCCTTGGCCCAGTCCTGGGCCGAACCGGTGAGCGCCGCCAGACCAGCGGCGACGATGAGCAGCAGAATTTTTTTCATTTTGATTTGTCGGTGTCGTTGTTCGCCGGCGATCCCCTCACCCCGTCCCTCTCCCCATCGGATGGGGAGAGAATTCCCCGAAACTGTTCGCGCCTTGAACCCCTGAACCGGGACTGCGGTTGTAGCGCAGGCCTCCTCGCCTGCGAGTTCACGGGGCGTCCCGCCCCGTGTTCTTCCGAGCGGCGAGACGCCGCTCGAACTCGCAGCCGGGACGGCTGCGCTACGAGGTTCATGGGAGGGTGTCCGAAGGACGGGTGAGGGGTTGTTAGCACGAGCAGGAATCATTTCAACGGTCATTCCATGACTCAGCGATACTCAAGCCGTCGGCGTAAAGCCCATCACGACATCGAACCGCGCCGTCAATTCGCCGGCGCGGGAACTCTTGAGCGGCTCGAACGGCACGATGACCGACTCCCGCGCCTTGGGATCGCGAATCTCACGGATCACGCCGTCACGTTCGTTCTGGGGCTCGCCTTTCACGTAACATTGCGTGGTGAACTTGTCGCGCCCCTTCATCTTGATCGCGTAATGGATGTGCGGCGCGCGCCCCGGGTACGCCACCGGCTTGATCGTGCGGAACAGGTATTCGCCGCTCGAACCGGTCACGAAACGTCCAAATCCCTGGAACTGCGCGTCGCGCCTCCCGCTGTTGGCGCTGCGGCTGTGGAGGTAAACACCCTTGGCATCGCACTGCCAGATTTCCACCGTGGCATTGCGGATCGGTTCGCCGCGCGCGTCGAGGATGCGCCCGCTCAACCACGTGACCTCGCCCACGGCGGACGTGAGCGAGTCGTTGACGATCAGCAGGTCGTTGTCCGTGTCCAGTGGCAGATGATCGGGATAAAACGGCCCCTCCGTCTGGCGCGGTGTTAACGAGAGAGCCTCGGCGAACGCGCCCGGCACGGCGAAGAACATCGCGCCGCAGGCGAGGCGTGAGAGGAATCGTCGCCGATCATGGATGGCGGCGTGGCGCTGCAAGTAAAGATCGCGGGAACTCATGCCGAGAGCCTGCCTTAGCCCGCAAGGCGGTTCGAGAACTTTTTTCCAAAAAGTCATGCTTGAAGAAGCAAGTCGCCATGCAGACAGGAAGCACGTCCTGTGACAATAGAATACGCGGTCGCGTAATCTATTGTCAGATCAGTTTGGTGCTGAATTCCCGAAGGACGCGGCCAGCTTGACTTTCTGGATTCACTTTCCCTCTCGCGCGGCCAGGTCGAGGCACACCAACCGGTCTTCACTGCGAAGATACAGCTTCTTCCGCGACAGGACCGGCCCGGCCCAGCAGGGATAACGCAACTGCGGCACTTGCCAGGCGCACAGTTCCTCCGCCTTCTGAGGATTTGGACGGAACATCCCGAGCCGTCCCCCTTCGCCCAGCACGATAAGCTTGCCGTCGGCCAGAATCGCCGAGCCGCGGCCGTAGGCGCCCGGCTGGCGCGTGCTGTGGGCGGGCCAGCTTTCATCGCGACTCCACATCAGTCTGCCGGTCTTGAGTTCGACACAACGCAACGAAGCATCAGGCTCGTTGCGCCCGCTGAAGGCGTAAAGATGACCGTCGAGCAACACCGGCGTGTTGAAATGCAGTTCCAGCACCGGGGCCGGATAGCCACCTGTCGCCGGATCGCGCTCGAACGGGTTCTGCGGGCTGCGCCAGACTTCCTCGAACGAACGTCCGTCCGGCTTCACACGCAACACGACCGAGCCGATGCGATAATACGCGGCGGAGAAGAACACCAGATCGCCCGCCACCACTGGCGACATGGCGCTGACGGATTCGTTGACCGGCGATTGGAACCAGCGTTTGAAATTCACGGCGCCATTCGTCGGGTTGAGCGAGACAAGTCCCTGCCGCATGAGACAGAACAGATGCCGCTGGCCGCGGATCGTCACCGCCACGGGCGAGGCGTAGCTGGCAAGCATCTCCGAACCGGTCCACTCGTAAGGCTTCGTTGTGCGCCAGCCGATGGGCGCGACGCCGTTCCAGGTTTTCCTGCCGACACTTTCCCAGATCGTTTTGCCCGTCGCCGGGTCGAGCGCGACCACACCCGAGTCCGGCTGGCCACCCACCATGACGATCAGTTTGTCGCCTTCGAGCAGCGGCGTGCTGCCAACGCCAAAGAACGGCTCGGGCACGTTCCATTCCTTCGCCGTGTCGTGCTGCCAGACGACGCGGCCATCGGCAAGGTCGAGGCAAAACAGTTTGCCTTCCGCGCCGAACGTGTAACAGCGGTTCGACTTGAGCAGCGGCGTGCAGCGCGGGCCGTTGTTGTAGCCAAACGGGTCCACGAAGCGGCTGGGATATTTCTGCTGCCACTTCGACCTGCCGCTTCCCGCATCCATCGCTTCGACGATTTCCTCGCCGCCGAGCCGGTGATGCAACACGAGCAGGCCGCCGATCACCGATGGGGCGCTGTAGCCGGTGCCGATGGTTTTCTCCCAGACCAGCGGCGGGCCGTTGGTGGACCAGCGGTCGAGCAAACCGGTCTCCATCGAAGTGTTGTCGCCGTGGGGTCCGAGGAAGCGCGGCCAGTCTGTGGTTGAGTCGGGCGCGTTGGTGGCCGCGAGCAATTGGAACGCGATGACCGTGAAGGCGAGCAGGCAGAGAGTCAGAATGATCGTTGGAACGGATGCCAGAACAGATTTCCGGAAAGCACGATACAATCCCCTCACCCGGCCTGCGGCCACCCTCCCCATGAACCGGTCGAATGGCCGCGAGGTTTTGGAGTGCGGTGGCTGGCGGGGAACGGGGCTGACACCGCTTTGGCTGGCCTGGGAATGTCCGCAGCCAAAGCGGTGTGTGCCCTCACCCCTCACCCACCGCACTCCAAAACGCGGTCGCGACGGCGCCGGGTCCCTGGCCCCAAGGCGCGTCCAAGGTTGGAGGTCGAAGCTTCCCACGAACCTCGTAGCAGCCGACATGAGGAGGCTCATTCTCGTTCGGGTGGGCAAGGTCAGAGCCTCCTTACGTCGGCTGCTACGGAGGCACAACGTCACTTCGCCGCGAGGCAGTAAAGGCTTTGCCGCCCGCGAACAAAGAGGTCCTTGCCGGCGAGCGCCATCGAAGCGTCGGTGCGGTCTTCGATATGGTTCGTGGCAAGGATTTCCAGCTTCGGTCCCTTCTTCAGCACGAGACATTTGCCGTCCCGACTGAGGAGGTAAACGCGGTCTTTTGCCGCGACGGGAGAGGCGTAAATCTCGCGGACTCCTTCCAACCGCTCCGCCTCGTAATCCGCCTTGCCGGTTTTTCTGTCGAAACAAGAGAGCAAGCCGCTGTTGACTTTGACCGCGTAAAGCCGGTCGTCCACGAGCAGCGGCGACGGCACGTAGGGCGTGTTCTGGTTGTGGCTCCAGCGAACGGCGTCCGTGCCGCTGAGATCGCCGGTCCGGCCTAGCGCGATGGCGAACAGGGCGCTGCCGCGAAAACCGCTCGTGACATAAACCGTGTCGGCATCGGCGACCGGGCTGGGGATGGCGTTGGGCGTCTGGCCGGCGCAGGACCAAAGTTCCTTGCCGGTGGCCAGATCGTAGCTGCGCACCTTGCGGGTGGCGTTGACGATGACCTGCCGCTTGCCGCCATGCTCGACGATCAAGGGCGTGGACCAGGTCGTTTCCTCATCGCGTGGCGTTTTCCAGAGTTGCTTCCCGTCGCGTTTGTCGAACGCGGCGATGAAGTCGTTGTCCATCTCGTCATCCCAACTGACGACGAGCGTGTCGCCGTGCAATGCCGGCGACGCGCCCTCGCCGAAACTGTTGCGCGTGCGCATCTGGCCAAAGTCCTTGGTCCATTTCGAATTGCCGTCCAGATCGTAGGCGTGGAGGCCTTGTGAGCCGAAGAACGCAAAAACCATCTTGCCATCGGTGACGGGTGAGGCGGAGGCGTAGGAATTGTTCGCCTGAACGCCTTCGTGCGGCACGGCTTCACGGGCGATTTTTTGCCAGAGGGACTTGCCCGTCTGGCGGTCGAGGCACAGGACCATGAATCGAAAAGGCTCCGTCGGCTTTTCGGAGCGGCCAAATCCGCCCGGGCCGCGGCGGCGCGGGCCGTCGCCCGGCGGGCCGTCAGGACGCGGAGGCGGGCCGTCGGGCCGTTGAGGTGGCGGTTCGGCGGGTCTGGTCTCGGCCTGTCTGGCGGTTGAAGCTGAAGCGAGCACGAAGACGCGGTTGCCCCAGACGATGGGCGTGCCGGAGCCGGGTCCGGGCAACGTGGATTTCCATTTTACGTTTTTGCTCTCGCTCCATTCGAGGGGCGGGTCGGCTTCGGGAGCGGTGCCGTTGGCGAGGGGTCCGCGCCATTGCGGCCAGTTGCCGCGAGCATCGTCACCCGGGCCGGCGAAGGCCACGTGCGCGGCGCAGACGAATGCAACGGAAGCAATTGGGAGGAATGGTTTGTTCATAGGCAGGCTTGGGCTTGGTTTCGTGAGACTCTTACGCAAGCCGGTCCCTTTGCGCAAGCCGCGATTGGACCAAATCCGTCAATGTCCCCTTGGGCGAAACGCGACCTGAACCTTCCCGCGGGATTGGTGTTGGCGGACCAGGGAGGCGGTGTCAGGCAAATGGAACGCCGTGTTCGGTGCGTGTGGAAAGGACACACGACCTGTGTCTCTTGCTCAACCTCGTCCTGATCCGCGAGGACAACTGAATCTTCGAGGACGAGAAGCAGAACAAGGACGAGGACGAAACGGTCCTTTCCGTTCAGAATCGCACACAGAACCCAACCGTCGCGAACCAGGTGTTGCCCCAATCCAACTCCACCGTCCGGCCGCCGAAGTTGTGGCTGAAGTCCTCAAGATACTGAAATTGCACGCCGCCGACGAGGCTCCAGTTCTCGCCGAGGTCCCAGGCGATGTTGGCCGAAGCGAATGCGCCCCAGAGGAACGCGTCTTCATGGCCGTGTCCCGTGGTGGTGGGAAGACTTCCCGCGCCGGGCAGCGAGATCGTGTCCGACCACTGCGCGTCCGCGACGAGCAGTGCGCCCACCACGCCACCGGACACCCAAATGTTGACGTCCTGGCCGAGCGGGAAATCCACATACGGCCCGAGCCGCAGTCCCCACAGCGCTCCACTGAACCGCTGGCCACCGGAGACCGTGAAACCGCCCGGCACCATCGCCGACGTTGAATTGACCGGCGCGTCGCCGATCAGGAAGCCCGGGCCCTCGTAGCTGCCCTGGTAAGGACTGGCCGGCGTCGCCGAGGGCGGCGTGGTGCCCGCGGCGAACGGATACGCGTCCGTCACCCGGGCCGCCCTGCCTGAAAAACTGCTGCTGTTGCGCAGTGTGATGTCCATGAAACTGCCGCCGACCTCGATGCCAAAGTTCGCGTGGTCCACCGAGGCGAGCCGCCCGTTGTACGTGATTTCAAAGCCGGGCATCGGATTGTCTTCCATCCACGGAGACGTGAACGCTCCACTCGGCGTCGAGCGGCTCAGGAGGATGGTGTTCCCCGAGATCTGGCTCGCGCTGTCGTCGTAGCCCCAATACCACGTCTGGCCGTCGGTGTTGCCGTATTCGACCTTGGCGATGTCGGGCAGCACGTAGCCGTCGTCGTAATTGTAGCCGTCGCCGCGTTGCGTGGCGCGCGGCGTGGCCGGCAGGTTGCCGGCCGTGCCCTTGAAGCGGACGGCGATGTTGAAGCCCATGCGCGCGGTGAAGGTGATGCGGTTGGTGACGTTCTCCTCGGCACGGATGGCGGCGGGCAGGAGCACGGCGGCGGCAACCAGCGTGGTTCGGATGGCGATGATCGTTTTCATGTGCGTGCGTGTGTTGAGCGGTTATGGGTTGGCGATCACCCGGTAATAGCGGCTGCTGACTGACGCCGGTTTGCTGACCGTCTTGGGCGGGCCGTCATCGTACCACTGCGTCCGGTTGGCGCTGGCGGTGACGGTCGGCGTGGCGACGAGCCATGGGCCGCTGGGACTGGTGTCGCTGTAAATCACCGTGTAGGTCTTGCCCGGCACACTCGTCCATTCGATCACGTAACGCGGTTCGGCGAAGCGCGAATCCACGAACGCGCGGTCAATCACCACGCCGGCGCCTGCGTTCGTGCCGGTGACGACCGGCAGCACCGCCACGGCCTCAAGCGAGTTCGTGAACGGTCCGCGGTCTGGCACGAAGAATTCGAGAATCAGCGTCACGAAACTGCCCGGATTGAGCGGCGCGTTGTAGAGGACGTAAGGCCGCGAATCCACGTTGGTGCCGGTGGCGTTGCGCAGCGAGACGCCGTTGCGCAGGCCGCCGACCAGCAGCCGGAACGCGGCGACGGTGGACGAACCGGTGTTGGTCACGGTCGCGCGTTGTTCGTAAAGGCCCGTCTGCGGGTTTAGCGAGTTCGTGCCTTTGAGGATGCCGAATTGCGAGGCCGAGACGATCGTGGGCCCGGGCGATCCGGTGTTGTTTGTCGGATTCGGGTCCTGTGTGGTCGAGGTCGAGATTGCCAGGTTGGTGAACGTACCGCTGGCCGGCGCCGTGACGGTGAGCGTGTAATTCGTGCCCGCGCCGCTGGCCAGCGACAGGAGCGTGGGCCAGGTAACGGTGTTGGTGGCGAACACGCCGCCGCCGGACGCGGTGACGAACACGAGATTCGTCGGCAGGAGATCCTGCACCACCACGTTGGCCGCCGCGACCGGGCCGAGGTTGGTCACGGTGATCGTGTAGTTGAAGGTCTGGCCGGGCGCCACCGTGGCCGGGCCGGTCTTGAACAGTGCCACGTCCGCAATCGGCGTGATCGTGGTGACGACGCGGGTCGGCGGCGAACTGCCGTTGTTGTTCGTCGGATCCGGATCGGGCGTTCCCGAGTTGCCGGCGGCGCTGTTGGTAATGCTGCCGCTCAACGGCGCCGTCACGGTCACCGTGAACGTGGCGCTGGCGTTTGGCGCGAGCGTGACGCCTGCCCAGGTGACCACGCCGCTGTTCACCGTGAAGCTGCCCGACGCGCTCTGGAACGTCGTGCCCGCCGGCAACGGATCGGAGACGATCACGTTGGTCGCGGTGGACGGCCCGAGGTTGGTGGCGAGGATCGTGTAGGTGAGGCTGCCACCGGCAACCACGCTGGCCGGGCCGGACTTGAGCACCGCCACGTCGGCGAGCGGCTGCACGAAGGTGATCACGCGCGAGTTGGTGGAAATGCCGTTGTTGTTCGTCGGATCAGGATCAGAAGTATCCGACGTGATGAAGCCGATGTTCGTGTAAACGCCGCCGTTGGTGGGCGTGGCGGTGACCACGAAGTTGCTCGCCGTCAGACTCGCGAGGTTGAACGCGGGCCAGCGCACGAGGTTGTTGGAAACCGTCGCCGTTGGCGGCACCGCGCTGACGAACAGGTAACTCGCCGGCAATTGATCGAACACCACCACGTTGCTGGCCGTGGAGAGGCCGGCGTTGGTCACCGTGATCGTGAAGCTCAGATTCGTCCCCGTGCCACCGTTGGTCGTGCCGGTTTTGAACACCCGCACATCGGCCAGCGGCGTCACGCTGATGCCCACCGTGGCCGGAGTCGAGTTGGTCGCGCCGTCGTTGACCCTGAAGCTGAAACTATCCCCGCCGAGGAAGTTGGTGTTGGGCGTGTAGGTGAGCGTGCCGGAGTTGGTGTTGAACCCGGTGATCATGCCGTTGGTCGGGCCGGACACGATGGCAAACGTCAGCGGGTTGCTGCCCGGATCGCTGCCCGTCAGCGTGATGGTCACCGGCGTGTCTTCGGGCGTCGGTACGTTTTGCGGGTTGGCGACCGGCGGATTGTTGCCCGGGTTGACGGTGACGGTGAAGCTGCACGTGGATTGGTTGCTGGAGGAGTCCCTGGCCGTGCAGGTCACGGTGGTCGTGCCGAGCGGGAACGTCGAGCCGGAAGCCGGCGAACAACTGCCGGTCGCGCCGGGGCAATTGTCGCTGACCGTCGGGGCGGGGAAGTTCACGACCATGCTGTTCTGCCCGGCGGGCGCGTTGAGGATCAAATTGGACGAACACGCTATCGCCGGCGCCTGCGTGTCGGTGACCGTGACGGTGAATGAACACTGGCTGGTGTTGCCGCTGTTGTCGGTGGCGGTGCTGGTGACGGTGGCCACGCCCACCGGGAAGGCCGAGCCGCTGGCGGGGGTGCTCACCAGATTCGTCACACTGCCGCACGCATCGTTCGCGCTCACGGTGAAGGCCACATTGCTGCCGCATTGACCGGCCGCCGCGGTGACCGAGACGTTCGCCGGACAGGTGATCGAGGGGACTTGATTGTCGCGCACGATGACGCGTTGCTGACAGGTGGTGGTGTTACCGCTGCCGTCGGTGGCCGTCCAGGTGACGAGGTTGGTGCCCACGGGGAATTGCGCCGGCGCGTTGCTCGTCACCGTCACGCCGCCGCAATCGTCGCTGGCGGTCGGACTGCCCAGCGCCACGCCGGTGGCGAAGCAGGCGCCCGCGTTGGCATTGACCGTCACGTCCGCCGCGCAGGTGATCGTCGGCGGGACGCTCTCGCGCACGATGACCCGCTGCTGGCAACTGGCGCTGTTGCCGCTGGCGTCGTTGGCCGTCCAGGTCACGACGTTGGTGCCGACGACGAACTGCGCCGGGACGTTGCTGCTCACCGTCACCGGCCCACAATTGTCGCTGGTGTTCGGGCTGCCCAGGGCCAGGCCGGTGGCGACGCACGTGCCGGGGTTGGCGTTGACGGTCAGGTCCGCCGGACAGGTGATCGTCGGCACGGTCTGCGGATTCTCGCGCACGATCACCCGCTGCTGGCAGGTGGCGCTGTTGCCGCTGCCTTCGGTCACCGTCCAGGTCACCGTGTTGGTGCCGACCGGGAACTGGGCCGGCGCGTTGTTGGTTACGGAGGTCGGGCCGCAATTGTCGCCCGTGGTCGGGGTGCCCAGCGCGACGCCGGTGGCGAAACACGTATTGAGGTTGGCGTTGACCGTCACCTCGGCTGGGCAGGTGATCGTCGGCGGGACGCTTTCGCGCACCACGACCCGCTGCTGGCAGGTGACGCTGTTGCCGCCGGCGTCGGTGGCGGTCCAGGTGACGACGTTGGTGCCGACAGCGAACTGGGCCGGGGCGTTGCTGGTGATCGTGACGGCGCCGCAATTATCGCTGGCGGTTGGGCTGCCCAGCACCACGCCGGTGGCGAAGCAGGTGCCGGCGTTGGCATTGGCGGTCACGTCCGCCGGACAAGCGATCGTCGGCACCTGGACATCACGCACAATGACGCGCTGCTGGCAGGTGGTGGTGTTTCCGCCACTGTCAGTCGCCGTCCAGGTGACGAGATTGGTCCCGACCGGGAATTGCGCCGGCGCATTGCTGGTCACGGTGACTGCGCCGCAATTGTCGCTGGCCGTCGGGCCGCCCAGCACCACGCCGGTGGCGAAGCAGGAACCCGAATTCGCGTTGACGGTCACGTCGGCCGGGCAGGTGATCGCCGGCGGCTGGGCATCGCGGACGATGACTCGCTGCTGGCAAGTCGCCGCGTTGCCGCCGCTGTCGGTCGCCGTCCAGGTCACAAAGTTTGTGCCCACCGGGAATTGCGCCGGGGCGTTGCTCGTCACCGTCACGGCGCCACAGTTGTCACTGGCCGTTGGACTGCCCAAGGCCACGCCGCTCGCGAAGCACGCGCCAGCGTTCGCGTTCACCGTCAGGTCGGCCGGACAGGAAATTGTCGGGGACTGCGCGTCCCTCACGATGACGCGCTGCTGACAGGTCGTGGCGTTACCGCCTGTGTCGGTCGCCGTCCAGGTGACGAGGTTCGTGCCGACGGGGAATTGCGCCGGGGCGTTGCTGGTCACAGTCACCGCGCCACAGTTGTCACTGGCGACCGGGCTGCCCAGGACCACACCCGACGCGAAACACGCGCCGGGGTTCGCGTTCACCGTGACCTCCGCGGGACAGGTGATACTCGGCGACTGGCTGTCCCGCACGATGACGCGTTGCTGGCAGGTGGACGAGTTGCCGCTGCCGTCCGTCGCCGTCCACGTCACAAGATTGGTGCCCACGGGAAACTGCGCCGGCGCGTTGCTCGTCACTGTCACCGCGCCGCAGTTGTCGCTGGCGGACGGCGTGCCCAACGCCACGCCGGTAGCAAAGCACGCGCCGACGTTGGCGCTGACCGTTACATCCGCCGGACAGGTGATGGCTGGTGCCTGGGTGTCCCGCACCACGACGCGCTGCTGGCAAGTCGCCGTGTTGCCGCCGCTGTCGGTCGCCGTCCAGGTCACAAAGTTTGTGCCCTCCGGGAACTGCGCCGGGGCATTGCTCGTCACCGTCACCGCGCCGCAGTTGTCGCTGGCCGTTGGACTGCCCAAGGCCACGCCGCTCGCGAAGCACGCTCCAGTGTTGGCGTTCACCGTCAAGTCGGCCGGACAGGTGATCGTCGGCGCCTGGGCGTCGCGCACAATGACCCGTTGCTGGCAGCTTGACGCATTGCCGTTTCCATCCGTCGCCGTCCAGGTCACGAAATTGGTGCCGGTGGGGAATTGCGCCGGGGCGTTGCTCGTCACCGTCACCGCGCCGCAATTGTCGCTGGCGGTCGGGCTGCCCAACGCCACGCCGGTCGCGAAACACGTGCCGGCGTTCGCGCTGACCGTTACGTCCGCCGGACAAGTGATGGCCGGCGCCTGGATGTCGCGCACGATGACGCGTTGCTGGCAGGTGGCCGCGTTGCCGCTGCCGTCCGTGGCGGTCCAAGTGACGAGATTGGTGCCGACCGGGAATTGCGCGGGCGCATTGCTCGTCACCGTCACGGCGCCGCAGTTGTCGCTGGCGGTCGGACTGCCGAGCGCCACGCCGGTGGCAAAGCACGCGCCGACGCTGGCACTGACCGTCACGTCCGCCGGGCAGGTGACGCTCGGCGCCTGTGTGTCCCGTACCACGACGCGCTGCTGACAGGTGGTCGCGTTGCCGCCGCTGTCGGTCGCCGTCCAGGTCACAAAGTTTGTGCCCACCGGGAACTGCGCCGGGGCATTGCTCGTCACCGTCACCGCGCCGCAGTTGTCGCTGGCCGTTGGACTGCCCAAGGTCACGCCGCTCGCGAAGCACGCGCCGGCGTTCGCGTTCACGGTCACGTCGGCCGGACAGGTGATCGTCGGCGCCTGGGCGTCGCGCACGATCACGCGCTGCTGACAAGTCGTCGCATTGCCGTTTCCATCCGTCGCGGTCCAAGTCACGAAATTGGTGCCGGTGGGGAATTGCGCCGGCGCGTTGCTCGTCACCGTCACCGGGCCGCAATTGTCGCTGGCCGTCGGGCTGCCCAAGGTCACGCCGGTCGCAAAACAGGTGCCGGAGTTTGCGCTGACGGTCACGTCCGCCGAACAGGCGATCGTCGGCGGCTGGCTGTCGCTGACGACCACGCGTTGCTGGCAGGTGGCCGTGTTGCCGCTGCCGTCAGTGGCGGTCCAAGTGACGAGATTGGTGCCGACCGGGAATTGCGCGGGCGCATTGCTCGTCACCGTCACGGCGCCGCAGTTGTCGCTGGCGGACGGGTTGCCCAAGGCCACGCCGCTGGCGAAACACGCGCCCGCATTCACAGTCGTCGTCACATCCGCCGGACAGGTGATTGTTGGTGGCTGCGTGTCGTTGACCGTCACCGTGAAACTGCACTGGCTGGTGTTGCCGCTGGCATCAGTGGCGGTGTTGGTCACCGTTGTCACGCCCACCGGGAACGCTGATCCGCTGGGCGGCACGCTCACCTGGTTGGTCACGGCGCCGCAGGCGTCAGTGGCCGTCACGGTGAAGCTCACGTTGGACGCGCACTGACCCGCGGCCGCGTTGACGACGACGTTGGCCGGACAGGTGATCGCCGGCCCCTGGTTGTCCAGAACCGTGACCGAGAAAGTGCATTGACTGGTGTTCCCGCTGTCGTCGGTGGCCGTGTTGGTGACGGTGGTCACGCCAACCGGGAATGGACTGCCGCCGGCCGGTACGCTCAGGAGGTTGGTCACGGTGCCGCAAGCGTCGGAGGCCGAGAGGCTGAAATTGACATTGCTGGCGCACTGCCCTGGCGCGGCGTTGACGGTGAGGCTGGCGGGGCAGGTGATGACCGGCGGCTGGTTGTCCCGCACGGTCACGGTGAAGGTGCAGGTGCTGCTGTTGCCACTGTCGTCGGTGGCGGTGTTGGTGACGACGGTGACGCCGACCGGGAACGCCGAGCCGCTGGCGGGAACACTCACCAGGTTGGTCACCGTGCCGCAGACGTCGCTGGCGGTGACGACGAAGCTCACGTTGCTCGCGCAGGAGCCGGCGGCGGCGTTGACGGTGAGATTGGCGGGACAGGTGATGGCCGGCGGCTGGCCGTCGTTGACGGTGACGGTGAACGTGCAACTGTTCGTGTTCCCGTTGGCGTCGTTCGCCGTGCAAGTCACGATGGTGAGGCCGGGCGAGAACGTGGAGCCGGAAGGCGGATTGCAGACCAGCGTCACGTTCGTCGTGCAGTTGTCGCTGGCGGTAACCGTGAACACGACATTGCTGCGCGAACACTGGCCGGGATTGGCCGCGAGCACGAGGTTGCTGGAACAGGCGATCGCCGGCGGCTCGGTGTCGAGCACCGTCACCTGAAACGAGCCGCTCAACCCGTCGCTGTTGGTGCAGGTCACGGTGTTGGTGCCGACCGGGAAAAACGAGCCGCTGGTCGGCGTGCAAACGATGGGCGCGCAGTCCCCGGTCGTGACCGGCGGCGGGAAAGTGACGACGGCGCCGCACTGGCCGGGTGAGTTGTTGGTGGTGACGTTCGCGGTCGAGATGAGGAAGCAGGTGTTGGTGACTTCGATGGTCACGATGGCCGGCCCGGAGATGTTGGTGCTGTTGACCGCCTGATAGGCGAACACGTCCGTGCCGAGGAAATTCGTGGCCGGGGTGTAGGAGAACGAGCCGTTCGTGTTGAACACCAGCGTTCCGTTGACCGGCGCCGTGAGCAGCGTGGCGCTGATCGCGTTGCTGTCGTTGATCAGCACACCGGGCACCGGGATGGTGAACCCTGTGTTCTTGCCCGTGGCGTAGAAATCGTCGCTCGCGAGCGGGGTGGGAATGACCACCACCGTAGTCGTCACCGAAGCAACGTTGTCCGCCAGATTGGCGTCGTCCTGCGAACAAAGGATCTGGGCGTAGTTGGCGAACGTCGTGGTGACAGGGATGTTGGTGCTGACGACGGCTTTGTAAGTCAGGATGCCGCGTTTGCCCGGCGTGAGATTGCCGAGGTCCCACGTGAGCGTGTTGCCCGCGACACGGACTCCCTTGGTTCCGCTGTTGGGCACATAGGTCAGCTCTGGCGGCAGAATGTCGGTCACCTGCACGCCCAGCGCCGTATTCGCCGCGATGAGCTTGTTGGTGTAGTTGATGACGTAGGTGATCACCTGGCCGGTCCTGGCCTGGGATGGGCCCGTCTTCGTGATGGCCAGATCAGGACTGCCCAACGTGACGGTGGGTTTGACGATCTGGACCAGGCCGGGGCCGTTCAGGCTCATGCTGAGCGAAGCGCCGTTGAACGAATGGGAACCGGCGAACAGATTGGCGAAGAACGTGACGAAACCGTCGGCGGCATTGATGACGGTGAAATTGAACGAGTAGCTCCAGATATCCACACCCGCGGGCGAGGAGAGCGTAGGCGGTGAAGTAATGAGAACATTGGTGGAGGGGCTGAAACCGGTCAAACTCTCGATCCCGCGCGAGGTGCCCTTGGTGTGGTCGAATCTGATGACCATAAGCTGATTGCTCGCCGGGCCGCCGGTGAAGTACAGGCGCATGGGCACCGAGTCGAGTTCCTTCCAGTTCAACAGCGGGCCGCCGTCCCAGGTGTTGGTGTCCCCGGCGTGCTGCCCTTGGAAAAGGACTCTGAAATTGGCCCACGCCGGAGTAGCGCTCGTCAGCAGTGCCGTGAGAGAAATCAACGCCGCCGTCAAGGGCCGTCGCCAGAGCAAGTGAAGTCTCGAATTCATAGAAGGTTTCAAGGGTGAAGGACGCAGGCAACCGCGCCACGGGATTTGGCCGGACAGGGGCACCGCCGGCACGCGCGGGAGCAGGTCACCGCGAAGTGTATTCGTGTGAGCGGTTCATCGGTCCGCTCGCTGAACTGCCTGACATCGCCATTCATGACACATTCTGTTGCCAATACTGGTGACTGACTGTGTCTGCGCCGCGGCGCTGCGCGGGATTCGCGAGCACGACAGGACGCAGGAACAACAACGGAACGAGGCCAACCAAGCACCCTGTATGCCCCGGCTTCACGGCGGCGCGGGAACGGGCGTCCCTTGGGAGAAATTGCCGAACCGCCCGACAAGCCCGCGCTTGAACGAAACGGACTTGAACACGAACAGACCGGCGCGTCAAGGAACCAAACACCGCCGGAAGCGTTTTTTTTACCGATCAAATCCCGGGCGAATCAGGCGTCATTGCGCCGTCCAGCCACCGTCCACCGCCAAGACCGCGCCCGTGACGTAGGCCGACTCATCGGACGCCAGGAAGAGCGCCGCGTGCGCGACTTCGCGCGGCTCGCCGACGCGGCCCAGGAGCGTCTTCGCGACCTGCCGCCGATGCAGCGGCGAGCCGGGCCGGGGCGAGATGCGCGTTCGGATCGCGCCGGGGCAAAGGGCGTTGCAACGTACGCCGTGGGGGCCGAAGTCGCAGGCGATGCTGCGCGTGAAGCCGATCAACGCGTGCTTGATGCTCGTGTAGGCGGCGGAGTTGCGGCCGCCAACAAGCCCCTGCACGGAACTGACGTTGATGATCGCTCCCCCGCCCTGCCGGACCATGAACGGCAAGACGGCGCGGGTCAGGTTCTGCGCGCCGAGCAACGAGACGCGGAAGCAGCGTTCCCACTCCGAGGCTGGAGCCGTTGCGGCGTCGTGCCAGCGCTTCGTGAGGTACGCCGCGTTGTTGCACAGCACGTCAATTCGGCCGTTCCACTTGAGCGCCCGTTGCACCGCCCGCCGGGCTTTTGCCGCGGACGCCACGTCACACGGCACGAACATCGCGCCGCCCCCGCTGGCGCGAATCGCCGCTGCCGTCTGCCGCCCCGCGGCCACATCCACGTCGGCGATCAGGACCCGCGCGCCTTCCGCGGCGAGGCATTGCGCGATGGCCCGGCCGATCCCGTGCGCGCCACCCGTGACGATGGCAATCTTGTTTTCCAACCGAGGCATCGCCGGCATGAAAGCGCCTTGAACCCGGGCTTGAAAGGAAAAAGCGGACAAGGCTACCGCACCCTCGTCGCCTTCTGGTCCAGGCCGTTCTGGTGCAGCACCAGATGCGTCACCGCGCCGGCCTGGTCCCGGACAAACGTCAGTTGCGCGTCCACCACCGTGTAGAAGAATTTCGTTTCCGATTCCGGATGGATTTCGAGCGTCGGCTGCTCGGCGAGTTTGGCCAGGAGACGATCTCCGTCGCGCGTGATGACAAACACGCTGCCCGAGGGCAACTGGTAGCGCCCGGCGTAATCGGCATAGACCCGGTGGTCAATCCCGGCGGCTTGGCGGATGCGCGGCACCCGCACCTCAAACCTCGCATCCAGCAAGTGCCATCCGATGTCGTCAATGTCGTTGGCCGAATTGGCCAGCACAACGACGCCGCGGCGTCTGGATGTGTCGAACCCGGCGAACGAGTGATAGCCGCCGGTGCCGCCGTTGTGCCAGACGAACGTCGAATCCGGTTTCTTGCGCACGTGCCAGCCGAGCGCGATTTCGTTACCCGCGGTGCCGGCTTCGTGCTGCGCCGCGTGCGTCTGCTCCATGGCGTTCGAGAGCGGTGAGCGCACCAGACCGAGGTTGGCCGCAAGAAACTTGAGCATGTCGTCCGCCGTGGAACGAAGGGCGCCGGCGCCGGCCAGAGTGGGCAGGTCCCAGTTTTTCACCGGAACACCCGCCGCATTGTGACCGCGGGCCAGGCGCGCTTTCATCCCGGGGGTGAGCGTGATGCCGGTGTCCGTCAGCTTGAGCGGCCCGCAAATCTCCCTCAGCACGAGCGCCTCATAATTTGTGCCGGCTTTCAAGGCGAGAAGATGCCCCAGCAGCCCGGCGCCCAGATTCGAGTACTCGTACTTCTCGCCGATGTCGCGGCGCAGTTCGCAGTTGGGGAGAAACGCATACATTTGCGCGACCGTGTAGTCCGCATAGGGATTATCCGGGTCGGCCGGTTTGAAATTCCCGGGCAACCGCGGCAGCGCGGACGTGTGAGTCGCCAGGTGGCGCAGCGTGATTTCCCTGCCGCCGCGCGATGGCAGTTTCACGGACTTCGGCAAAAGGCCCGCCGCCGCCTCGTCCGGTTTCACGTCGCCGCGTTCGGCCATGATCGCCAGCAGCAGCGCGGTGAACGCCTTGGTCGTCGAGCCAATTTCAAAAACGGTGTCCGCCCCGACGGCGTTCGTGGCGTCGCGGCCAACCCGGCCATGGCTGAGGACGCGCGGGCCGTTCGTGTCCGTCAGCCCGACGACGATGCCGGGTGCGCGGTGTTGCTTCTCGACGCCATCACGAATCAACTGCCGGACCTCCTCATCGCCCGGGGAGCGATTCTCCGCAGCCACTCCTGGCGAGGCGGTCATCAGCACCAAAGCGCCGGGCAGGAAACTGGCGAAGCGTTTCATTGCCGCGACGCAAACCCATTTTCCACGTGGGATGGGTGGTGGATGGCGTCGCGGGGTTCCGGGTCTGAGAGCGTGGCTGACGGACGTCGGGGTTGAGGACGGGCGATTGAGCGGTGGCATGGCGGAAGTAAAGGGCCGGCGGGTTGCAGGTTGAAAGTGAAAACTGCGGCGCGCCACGGCGTGATTGGCGCTTGGGTGCCGAATCCAAATCGCTTACGATACACGGCAGAACTCCAAGTGATGAGCGATGTGACCCGCATCCTCGAACGCGCCCAGGCCGGCGATCCCCAGGCCGCGGACGAATTGCTCCCCTTGATTTACGACGAGCTGCGCAAACTGGCCGCCGCGAAGATGGCGAACGAAGCGCCGGGGCAGACGCTGCAACCAACAGCCCTCGTGCATGAGGCTTGGCTCCGGCTCGTTGGCAGCCCGAATCAGAAATGGAAGGGTCGCGCGCACTTCTTCGGTGCCGCCGCGGAAGCGATGCGGCGCATCCTGATCGAGAACGCACGCCGCAAACGCGCCGCGCGGCACGGCGGCGGTCTCGCGCGGCTCGACGTTCAGGAAATTGAAATTGCTTCTGCGCCGAAAGATGAGGAGTTGCTTGCGATCCACGATGCTCTGGAAAAATTCGCCGCGCGCGACCCCAAGAAGGCGGAACTCGTCAAACTCCGCTATTTCGTCGGTCTCACGACTCAGGAGGTCGCGGAAGTTCTTGGCATTTCTGTCCCGACTGCGGACCGCTGGTGGAACTTCAGCCGCGCGTGGTTATTCGAGGAGATTGAGCGTGAACAAAAGAATTCGTAGCAGCCGACGTGAGAAGGCTCTGACCAAATCGGCTATCGGCTGTCGGCGATTGGTGATTGGTGATTGGTGATTGAAAAGAGAGCTTCCTCACGTCGGCTTTTGATGAGCCGTCCGAGTCGCCGCAAGGTTTTGGAGATGACATGAGTAGTTGGCGGGCGAGCGCAAAGGCGCTACACCAACCAACGTTATGACTACACCAAACCTCAATACCTCCGAAGTTCGCGCGGAGCAAGCCGCGAGCACGAAACCCCAAACCCTCAAACTGGGCCTGGACGTTCACGCCGACACGATTGTCGTGGTCC